>Ga0123357_10010372_pt1 | contig 11842 bp, 6 predicted proteins | sample TergutEmb28metaG_FD_89873 | JGI IMG/M metagenome (GOLD analysis project Ga0123357, IMG submission 89873) | Embiratermes neotenicus P4 segment gut microbial communities from Petit-Saut dam, French Guiana - Emb289 P4 | ecosystem: Host-associated > Arthropoda: Insects > Digestive system > Gut ...
TATTTCGGCCACCCAACCGGAAAAGAAGGCCGTTTGGTAAACCGTTGTTTATCCATCGAAAAAAACCCACCCGTCCTAAAATTTTGCCCCCCCCCCCCCAACGTTTGAACAGAGACATCTTCAGTTACTGTTAAACAAGGAATGATTCGTATAGAACAATTCTCCTTTCATCAGAGGAGTGATGTAATATTTCGAGCTCTAGTTTACACATGCGTTCTATCTCTACCCGAAAACTTCGTATTTGTATAGATGCTTTGCTTTATATTTTCAGAAAAAAGGGGGCAAATCTTTCATTTGTGCATTAATTTCGTCAATTACTAGGATTATACTGAGATGCACGGTCAGCAAAACATCAAAAAAAGGGAGGGAGGAAGCTTAAACCCTTTGCCAGTAACCTTCCTTTTCCACCGTTCGGTCTCTACGTACTGTCTTGCCGAAACTTCTGAGTTTCTTTTATTCCATTTTTTCCTCTATCAAACAAACAAATAAAACCCTCCCCTGATAAAAGGCGGACTGGAACCCAAAGAAAACTGAATCCCAAAGACTGTTTCACATAAACAGTAGCCATGCTACCCAACAGACGCTATCTTTCAAGTATTGTCAGTTTCTGCCCAAAACAGTCCTCTTTATTTAAATCTCATAACACGCACAGGGGCAACAGCATTGCAGGAATTTGGTGTTAATTGTTGCGCTTATAATATTACAACATTACTTTCATTTAACCACTTCCTACAGCCAAAGCGCTTTAGCCAAACGAGGCTTAATGTGTTTCGTCAGGGTATCTTATTTTAATGGCAACACAACATATTTTTCTCGCGGGTATACTATACATACAACATCCTAATGGAAAGCTTTCCAAATCCTCAATTCATCATCGCCCTATCATCAATCACACCGTCTTCAAGTATCTCAGTAAAAAAAGTGGAGGAAATGCACAGAAAGACATTTATCGTCCATCTGAATGACGTCGATTAAACAGGAAACAATGTACGCAACCCCGAGCCATAATCCCCTTTTGCACTGACACAAATAACTGGGCGCTGTAGAATAGGTGGCCCGATGCTCTTGAGCGTCAGCGGTGAACCAACACAAATATACCTCTCAAACACCCACCTAAGGACACCATCATCGCAGAATGGGCAAGATGGGTTGACGGGGGGTGGAGGGGGGGGAAGAATGATGGCGGGGACACTGAAGAGCAATATAGGGTTAGATAGGGGGAGACAGGGTACCATTAGCGTAATGACATCGTTGTTGGTTCACCATTGCCCAATACTAAAAAAAATATATATTTTCAAAGTGAAAACGTGGTACAAACTGTAAACTGAAAGGAATGTGTATTCTATGACGGGAATATGACGGAATGTTGTCATTTCGTGTGAGACCCGAGCGGTGTTCTGGCCCTTTTAGCGCTTCGTGCGTTATGAAGCTCACCCAAACAGGCTGACCTGTACATTTAAATTTTGACTTCACTATAGCACCAGGTGGACGAATTTGAGGACGAATACAACGTTCCTTAGACAAACTGATGTCCCAAAGTACTCCCGTGCTGCTTCTATAAAATGATCAATTGGCAGAATGATGCATTTTTATGTTTTGCTGACGGTGTATCTCAGTATAATCCTAGTTATTAACCAACTTGATGCACAAAAGTTTGCTTTATAATAAGTTTGTTAAACGCCTCTACATGTTTCGAGCACTATCATCACACATGTAGGTGTGACAATACCAGATGCTGTGTATACAATTTTAACCTCCTGATGATGTGCACATAGTACTCGAAACATGTAGAGGCTTTTAACAAACTTATTATAAAACAATATTTTGTGCAGCAAGTTGTTTAATTACTAGGATTAGAATGATGCATGTTCCCAAGCAAACAAATGAACGTGTCAAGAGCGTAGAAACCTGTTCTTAAAATTCTTCAAGTGATAAATTTCAGGGAGCTCGCCAAGATGGTAAAAGCAGTAACTTCCCTAACTGCTTGCAGATAGGTGCCCTGTTTGGATTTCAGGCGCGATATCTACCGGCTGACTTGCATTCTTCGTGGCTTTCTTCAATCCAGTCAGTCAAATACCGGACTGCACCTCAGATCAGGCCAAGACCATTTTTTCCACATCCATGATAATATAACACTGAGTAATCATTGGATGTTATAAAGTCTGATTTACTCCATGCATTATAAGGCGTTCATAAATAAATGAAAATGAAAAATTATTGTAAAAATATTTGTACCCCGCACACATTCTAAATTGCACATGCAATGAAAATTACTGTGTTGCAGTGAGTCGTATGTCTCTTATGTGGACAATGCATTGTCTCATAAGACATGTAGACAACAACTACCTATTCGTATAAGATTCGTTAACGTTGCGGACTCATTATGCTACCGACTTGCGTCTACACCAGGAGCCAAAGTGTCTAAATGAATACGCCCTTTTTTAAAAACTAACGGGCCCTCAGGTAGACAAAAAAAATCTCAGCATTTGATGGAACCCGGAAGTTCATAACCGCATTCACAGCATTCCGCCACTTGTCCCTATCATGAGGCACATGAATACAGTCTATGCACGCATCCCACTTAAAAAACCATTGAAACATTATCATCCCATCTACACCTATATTTTTCAAGTGGTCTCTCTCCCTCAGGCTCCTCACCAAAAGCCTGCATGCACCTTTCTTCCCTCCATAAATGCTACAAACCCCGCCCATCTCACTGACGATGTGTCTACAAAGTGCAATTATAGGACCATAACATCGTTTAGTAAATGGAATAAATGAACCGAACATCATATGTGACCCATTCAAGCATTTTGTAACGTCTTTCGCAATCGCAACGTCAGAGAAATTCACGTTATTTGTGTTGCATTTATTGCTATCTCGGGTGAGTATTCAGATCAAGAAACTGGGGTTCATTTTGATTCGAACCAATCAGTTCTTTTGATAAGGCTGCTCTTGTGGTAGCGATGACAAGTGAAATTGAAGCTGTACGTTTTCATCAGTTACATGTAACTATCCCACCACCCAGTACTACCAAACTACATAAAGGGCAATACACTAGTACATAATGAACGCCGAACTACTAAAAAAAATAAAATTCAAGTGTTATTTTTTATTACAGATTTGAATACAAGAACATCTGGAATCACTTGATATCCAGCAGTTGAAGGGACCAGTTCTATTTGCAAATATCTGGTTCTTCTTTATATTTACAGCCATAAAATCGTTTCTGGACCCACTACGGGCTGTAAGGTCCTGAGATCGAATACTGGTGTCGTAAAATTTTCCGCGTCCGTCCAGAACGACCCTGGGGCCACCTATCCTCCTATACAAGGGGCACTGGGTCATTCTCGAGGGTAAAACGGCAGCGAAGTGGCGTTAACCAACACTTCCTACTGCCGAAGTTAAAGAAAAAGTACAGCTATACCTCTATTCCCACCCCCTCTGCCTTCACGGTAGGTTATAAGTTGAAATTTTCCTATATCTTTAAACATTTGTTTAAAAGATGGCCACATCTAATCACCCATTATAAGAAAACCTGTGCCTCATTTATTAATATTCTTCAACAAATGACAAGTCTAGCAATTCTCTGCACGAAGTTACAACACTTGTCGCAACAAATAAAAATATATGCATCGCGTAGCGCATAGGTTTCTTCTGTATCCATTCAATGTTCATATTTGAACCGTCACCGTCAACAATTCTTGAATACAGATGAAAAGAAATTTGAAGTTTCGTTTGTACTGAAAACCCTTTATACAATAAACATAAAATATATGGATATGATTTTGAAAATATTTTGTTTATAGAATAAAACCATTTCTACAGCGGAAGTGCAACACTACTACAATAAGCAAATTTGCACTGAAACCATTTCATTTTGCATTAGTATGATTTCAATGCATTTTGACAGTGGAAAGTGCTGCTTTGAGACAGACGAAGTCAATTGATCACAGAACGTACGTGAAGAACAGGCTGTCCGCAACACAGTACACAGTGGATGGACAAAGTGACGCTTGCAACGTAGGCGACTTTCTTAAATATATTACCTATGGCATACTGTCTTCCGGAGAAGAAAGGTGAGACAAATTATCTTCATATTAGTACGTTTTAAGATAACTGTGCCATTAAATACCGACATAGAGGCTTAACGCATTTTGTACGATTATGCCCAAAATTCGGCTTTCCTTTTATATATGCTTATGCACGATATAAGAATAGACTTACTTAAAATTAGATTCTTTAAAGGTTTGTGGCTATGGCTGGGTAAGCCATTATACCAAATTGAGGTGAACGCGGTCATTACTTCGAATATACGCCTACGTTAAGGTAACTGAAGAATAAGAACCAACTACATGCTACTTATTGTTTTATTATACTTATAATAGGCTCAACATGTTCCGGGCACTGTTGTGCCCATCATCAGGAGCTCACAACTAGTGAGCTCCTGATGATGGGCACAACAGTGCCCGGAACATGTTGAGCCTATCATAAGTATAATAAAACAATAAATAGCATATAGTTGGTTTTTATTCTTCAGTTATCACAACGATGCACAGTCAAACACACATCAAATTTGCCTACATTAAGGATTTGTCACCTTGATTGATCAGATATTATGTACGAAGTTGAACAAAGTCCTATAGGTACACTTCGAGGATTTGTGAACAATGTTGAGCCATTATTCAGTATTACACTGAACATATTCCTTTGTCTGAGTGTACATTAAGAATTTGTGATTGTGGTTTAGCCACTGCCTCGTGTTGAGTTGAGCAAGGTCCTGTGCATGAGTACACTTTTTACCCAAAAATATTTCGCAGAAAATTCCAAATTCCGAAAGGTCGCACTACGAAACAAATTTCAAGCAGTGAATTAAGACCAACAAAATATTGGTATAACTACAACAAAATATTAAGCATTCTGATACTTTCAATTTTTGCTTCCGTATAATCTAATTCATGACTGGAGGTTCGCTGCCAATTTCACAGAACAGTTACTTACCAATAATAAATCAAGTTAGTAAGTCCTTACCCTATTATTGCCTTACGAAAACAATATGGCAAATTTCTTTTGTTATGGTTTACAGGGCGTTATTGAGATAGCGATACAAATACCATTGTTTTAGGTAGAGAAACTTCTTCTTTCATCCGATTTTATACATTTTCCGGTGAAAGTAATATTTAATATCGGGAACTATGGAATAAAAATAATGCTGAGTTCATTTCTCCGGTTAATCATATTTTTCGGTTTTCGTACGGCAAATATAAACCACCAAAAATTTATCCTCTTGCAAATAAACTGTGACTTGGCGGATACTTTAAGTACCACGTGGCTGCAGTTGTTATTACAGGCCAAATGTCGAACGACTGATGCCAGCCGAAATCTCAGGTGGCGCCAAATATGGTACAGTGTATGGCATGGTGATAAATGGCGGTGTAAAAACCATAAATGTATCAAGCACTGCATTAATATTATAATTTATCAACTCACCAAGTTCAACAACACGAACACAGCCACCATTCGAGCCGCCACTTACCTGTAAAAGACAAGACACGATGTCAACATCGGAAGGCAAATAGCTAATATATATGTGGTCATTGATTGGAAATTAACAAACAAAAAAACGCAGTACAGTCGCATGTAGCTACATAAGGAAGTGGTGAGAGATGACAACGCAGAATACATCCACAGTGAGGAATCAAACATTGTTTTAAGCAAACATTGTTAGTATTTAAGTAACACATCCCCGTTACCCTTTAATCAATAAATATATTTGAAATGCAGTCTTGCACAATATAGTTACACCTATCTCAGGTTACATGTTTCGCCCGTCAGACACACCATCATCAGACCTGTGTAATGTTCAGAACTTTACGAAGATAAACCTTACAAAACCGTTATATGTTCTCGTAGAACAAAGATCTTGTTCCCATTACACAAACGTCCGAAAATATATGTTACAAAATGACGGAAATTTGATGAAAAAGCAACAATATTTTAAAAATAAGAATATTTTTAAAAATGAAGGCAAGCAGAATAGAAGTTTCTTTTTTAATCCATAATGCACGCTGCAGTCCCTTTTCACAGTATCAGAAACGATATTGTACGTAATACAATCTAATACGGTCCAGTGTTCCAGGTATTTCCAATACGTTCAAATGTGTGGGAAAACTCCCAATCTTACCTCCTTTGAACGAATTTCAACGTTAACAGCATCCGTGTTCAAAGACTCCAAAGTCAAATGCTGATAAACACATTTAGTAGGGCGAAAAACGGCTTGGAGTGTTCCCACACACATTTGGACATACTGAAATTATCTGGAACATTGGATTGTATTGGAATGGATTACGTAAAGTATCGATTCCGATACTGTGAAAACGGAGACTGCAGTGTGCATTATATATTAAACTAGAAAATTTTCACTGTCTGCCTTACTAAAAAAATTCTTTTAAATATACTGTTGTTTTTCATCCAACTCTACATCATACTTTAATATATGTTTTATGCACTTGTAATGGGAATTATATATGGTATCTGGCCCAAGTAAATATATAATGCTTTTGTATGGGTATTTTCATGAAGATCTGGACATGATATTGGTCTGATGATGGCCTGGCTGACGGGCCGAAATTAGTAACCCAAGAGAATTGTAACTGTGTTGTGCAGGACTGTATTTCAAATATATCTATTGTTAATCTGTCGATAGTAAAATCCACAGAAAGTAACAGGAAACAGAGAGAAGTATTAACACATTGAATAAATGAGGTACATAAAGAGATTGTAATGGTCAATCCCTGGAACAAGTGCAGAAGGAGACGAGGAAGAAAAAGCGAAAGAAGAAGCGCGAGAAGATGGCGACGGAGAATGGAACAGATAGGACAGACCAGTACGAAGTTTTTTAATACTTCTGGAATAAGGAGATTCAGAAAAAGCCAACATTTCAGGCGGAAGACGGAATAGTCAAGAGAAAATAAATTCAAAATAATGAACTTTTTTTAAGTACTGATGTTCCGTACGTACATTGCTTATTTATTAAGAGTTTCGGTTTGTGTACAATTGATTAGATTCTAATTACTGTTAAATTTTATTTGCTGGTTTACAAATGGGTCAAAACGTACTTCAAGCGCTCATTCATTGTGCAAATATGTTTGTTTTTATTGTTCATTTAATATGCAACTTGATTAATTCGTGTTTTTTCTTTCCCTACGCATTGATATTTACATTTCGAATAACACATATTGTGATGCAAATAATGTAATATGCAATAAAGTTGCGGTTTAGCGCTAAAATGTAATTAACTTATTCTGCACGGAAGTGTTTTTTATCCAAATCCATTACATTGTACAAAAAAAGACACACGATATTTGTGGAATTTCGTAGCCGCTAGTGCAGCGGGTGAAGTTGCGATGATTTATACCAGTTTCAGTGCTTTGTTACCGCGAAGCGGTCAGCATGGAGAATGTGAAGAAACCAGTGTACGAAGTTTTCATAGCAACAGAGATTTACACACCGTTTTGTAGGATATGACACCGTACAGTCTCACAGGTTTGATGTTTGTGTGACCGTACATCATTGATAAAATAATATAAACAGCCAAATAGATGCAACAATAATAATTTTATTAATAATTTCAGTCAGCTCAACAGGTTTCGGGCGATAATTTCATCCATCCTCAGGAGCAATAGACTGTGTTTACAGCTTGTGGTGTAATGCACCGACGATGTTGCCGGCAGGCAGCATCGTCGGTGTTTTATACTACAAGCTGTAAACACAGTCTAGTGCTCCTGAGGATGGATGAAATTATCGCCCGAAACATGTTGAGCTGATTGAAATTATTAATAAAATTATTATTGTTGTGTCTAGTTGGCTGTTTATATTATAGTCTCACAGGTGTTTACCGCTGTTTCTGAGAAAGTTGCTGCCTCGTTTTTGAGGGTATAGCATAGGAAGAAGCAGGTTTCCCGTCCGAGACTGCACAGCGTCTTTTGGTTGAAATTTCAGTCCATATTTCCACACAAAATCTTAAGCCAAAATAAAGTTCTGGCACAACAACATTCAGGCCAATTACAGAGATGGCACAGGAACATAAGAAAAATACGAAATAACAAACACAAACGACAATAGCAAAAGATAATAAGGAATCACATATAAAAACAGCATTAATAATATTACAATCTTTAAAGTAAAGATCTTTAAGAGAGATCATTTGTTCCTGAATATATTGATACTACAGTTCCATACGAAGCACAGTTGGTTGAGATACTGTGCTACAAGCCAGAAGGTCGCAGGTTCGATTCCCGATGTTGTCACTGGAAGTTTTCATTGGCATGATTCTTCCGGTCGCACTATGGCCCTGGGGTTGACTCAGCCTCTAACAGAAATGAGTACCAGGAATATTTCCTGGGGTAAAGGCGGCCGGTGCAGTGGGCTGAAAACCTTACCACCTTCATGTGCCGACTGTCTTGAAATCTGGGAGCCTCAAACTCCTGGAACCCTCAGGGCATATCCAGGCCTGTAATGGGATTGCTTTACCTTTTACCGTTCCATCCAATTCAATTTATTGACAGGCAGGTTTAGTAACGCTGTGCCAGTCGCTAAATCACACTCGAATGCAACACAGAAGTATAGCACAATTACGTACTTGACAAAGGAAGAAAAAGCGAAAGAAAGCACAAAATATAATTCAATTAATTAAGAATATCCTAACTAAATTAAGACCATAATTCACACGAAACATTACTGACCGACGTACAGCTAAAATCTGTATAAGGGTTCTAAACTAATGTGTAAAAGTGCCTAAATTTTTACAAATCTTTCATCTAAACAGACCTACGATTGAATGAACTAATATCCCTACTGATGGCATTAGGAGGCAAGGCACATCTAGACGCAGGATGGTTGCGACGTTTAATAATAATAATAATAATAATAATAATAATATAGACAACATATCATACACTGCATTAGTGACTAAGTATTACACGTAATACATACATATGTATATTAATTACCAAAAAATGCTTTCTCTGATTATAGTGGCTTTCAAGGATAAACGACGAAGGCAAGTACGTGTGGGTTGTGAATTAATGGTTGAAAGAATAGTTTCGGTGTTTTACGGTTGGAGTTTGTTTTAAACTTTGTTGTTTGTTTCTGCGAAAGAGGAGACAAATTAGGTGTCCTGGACAGTGGTAATCAGTGCGTACATTCCCTTCTACCTGCTTACTCAGCAGCTTGTTTTGTGAGGAAAGTGGAAATGTGTATATTGGCAGTGACATCTACACCCCGCTTTGACGATCAGTACAAAATTTAGAATTGAAACAAATCAAAAAGTAGTCGCTTAGCTGTGTAGCAATACTGGAGTCTATTCTAGATCTGCTTCGCGCCACCGTACATAACAGTTTCTTTTATAGGTTTGTAAGACCCTAGAGTTTGATAATTAAGCACAGACGGCTATTTGAAAGACCCAGTAGTGCAGACATAAGGAATCACACCAGCAAAAACATTACATCACTCAGTCGAGAAGGCACTATACATTAAACTGTCACCATTACTATCATAGTTGCCAATGCTTTTTCTTCTTATTTGATTATTTATTTCTACGGCCTTTGCGTTAATCAAACTCTTCCCCTTCTTACTATTTAATTTCATACCACACTTTTTCTTTAACAAATCACTGTCAATTTTACCATCTTTATCTCCCTATTATTGCGATATCATTTTATTCGGATTTCCTGTACTTCCTCTTTCCTTACCGGTATAACCAAATTTCCTCTATTATATATCTGTTTCACTTCCTACACAATTTAAATTACCTGCTTCCTTTTTCCTTTTTGCACTCTGGCTTCACTTCTTTTTTAATTTTTCTTTTCCCAGTCCTTACTGCATTCTACTGCTTTAATAAATGGTGCACTGTCTGAACCCTCTCTCTCTCTCTCTCTCTCTCTCTCATTCTGCATCGCGTATCCGTCTGCTTCACTTATTTGTGTTCCCTACTTCTTTCTAGCAGATTTTTATGCAACAACTCCTCTTTCCCCACTTCACTTCCCCTCAACCCTATTTACTCGATGCACTTAAGTACTGCACCTGTATTATCGCTGCTTTTACTGCAGCATCTTCCTTGTTTTCATCTTTGTCGCCCCTTTCCGTTCTTACAAAATAGAGAATGCAATATAAGCTCTCTGCACCTAGGTAATGCATCCACTAGCCAGTCAGGTAATGCACTGAATTCAAGTCGTATGGCGGCCGACTGAACAATTAGTAGGCCAAGGTATACGAACTGTTCTCACAAACGAACCACAAGCTCCGACGTGGAGCTCCAGTGCAATTAAATGAAAAATGGTACCACTTTGTTGCGGCATGGGGCTGATGGTACCTTTCAGTAAAGCTAAAGATAAAAGACTTGAATAAGCATCAGAAATGTGTATCTCGTTACCCATATAAAACAGCATAAATATCTTCGATGAGAAACTGTGTATGGTGTTGGAGAAAAGAATGCGTGCCTAATGAAAAACAACCTTAAGTACGTGTACATACTGTGTCTTGTATGATGTAGCCTACGCGACGATACGTGATGTAATGACAAAATGTGAAACACGTCATACATAAAATACATGTCTTGTATGTACAGGGTGCGGCATAAGGCTAATGGATATAACAGGTGGGGCACACGCGAAATGACAGTCGCTGTCCGGCAAGGCACTCGTGTTGTAAAAGCCAGTACCTGGTGAGGCACATCTTTAAAAAATACCGGCGTGCGACGGGCATTAATGTGGTAACTGTCCGAGAGGCACTCGCACAATAACTGTCAGAACATGATGAGTTCGCGAGCTTAACATAACAGTAACTGGTGAGGCACTACTGAAGAATTGTTGGTATCCGGTGTGGAACTTCTGTAGAAAGTGTCAGTGTAAGTTGAGCACTGACAGACAGTACGCAGTAACTGTCAGAATGTGGGACGCAAGCCTATAAAATTTGTCGGTATCTGATAAGATATGCTTGAAATAACGTGGTCATATCGTCAGGCACACCAGTAGGAACTGTCTGCATTCGGTGATAAACATCAGTATGAAATGTAGGTGTCAGGCACAGATACAGCACCTGTTGTTGTCCGGGCTGTTACGCCTAAGAAAACTATTACTACCCAGAGAAGTCATATCTGTATAGAAGGTCGGCATTCAATTAAGCACACATGTAAGGACTCGTACTGTACCCGGTTGGACAAACGTTAAATTACTGCCAATATCCGGTGGGGCACAACTGCAGTAGCACTCGGTTTCAGAAAACCCACGCCGTAAAGTAAGGACTGTTGTAACCACGTTGGATCAAACCAAAGTACTACATGACGTCCACTCACACAGCCACCAAACGTAACAGGCAAAAATTAAAGAATGGTGCTATTTATTTTAAGCCACGATTTCTTTTGAAAATATCAGAGCGTTCAATAAGTGTATAAAGCAGAATACCGGCATTATTTAATGGCATTCTTCTATAATTGTTTTGATGTGTTTTAAAATGAATGCCGAAATCCTGACAGAAACGACATTCATATATTCTGAACATTAATCTGATAAAAAAAAAAAAAGAAACAGACGATGAAACTGTAGAATCATTCTTTACGGGAAAAGGGAGAGAGAGAGAGGTACAGTACCAAATATTTGTCACCAAGTTCCCAATGTATTTAAATCTAGCCTCGGGATAGATTTGTGCTATCAGCATATAAACTAGATTGGAGTGTGTATACTTGTCTAACACAACTATATGGTGGTAGAGATATGTATAATTTATTACATAAAGATCAACTACATGTTTCGGCCCTTTTCATTGGCCATCTTCAGGTTGATAA
>Ga0123357_10010373_pt1 | contig 11842 bp, 7 predicted proteins | sample TergutEmb28metaG_FD_89873 | JGI IMG/M metagenome (GOLD analysis project Ga0123357, IMG submission 89873) | Embiratermes neotenicus P4 segment gut microbial communities from Petit-Saut dam, French Guiana - Emb289 P4 | ecosystem: Host-associated > Arthropoda: Insects > Digestive system > Gut ...
AAGAGGATTGTGTCCAGAAGTCATAGAACTGCTGCAACAAAGGTGACAGCAGAACTCCGTATTCATCTTGAAGACCGTTTCCACAAAAACAGTCCGACGGGAGCTTCATAAATCCACGGTAGAACTGCAATTGCTAGACCTCTGTTTACTGAAAACAACTCTAAAAGGTGAAAAATAAGATGTGATTATCATAAAACCTGGACTCCTGGTGATTAGAAATACGTAATATGGCCATATGAGTCCTTCACGTTGTTCGCAGCATCAGGCCGGATTTATGTTTCGAGAACACCCAAGGAAGCCCATAATCCTGAATGCCTGCTTCCAGCTGTTAAACACGGAGGTGGATCTGTGAAGATTTGGGCAGCAACATCTTGGTATTCTGCTGGTCCTATAATTACTCTGAATGGTCAAATTGCAGCCAGTGACTTCGTGGACGTTTTAGGTAACCAGGTGCGTCCTGTGGTCCAGATGTTCCTTCCTAACAATGATGCAGTTTTTCAGGATGACATTCTTCCCATGCACACAGCCAGAAGTGTTCATTCTTGGTTTGAGGAGCATGAAGATGCACTCCAGCATCTTCTCTGGCCAACACAATCACCACACTTAAATATCATCGAACCACTGGTCAGTTTTAGAGAGTAGGGTGAGAAGCAGATTCACTCCTCCATTACCTCTCAAACAACTACAAGATGTTCTTCTCGAAGAGTAGTACATTATTCCACTAGAGACTATTCAGGACGTATATCAAGTCTTCTAAGAAAAATACAAGCTGTATTACAGGCAAATGGTGGCCCAAATCCGTATTAATAAAGAAACGTGTATCTTTCACAATTGTTACAGTTATTTTGTCCTTCCCCTGTAGATGTGTTGGGGAAGTGAGTGGTGATTGTCTTCGTTCCTGGCTCCGCTGTAACAAAATTTGAAATTTCGAGAACAGACTGAGAGGCCATTAGCGATTTTTTCTTGCGCGTAGCTGTTGGCTGACCTTGAAGCATACATTTGCAGTTTAATGAGGTTGCTATTCATCTGCGTTGCTATTGTACTGCTTGTGAAAGTGTAGCAGTTTAATTTGCTTGTTGCCCAATAAGCAGGAACGAACTGTTAAGAGAAAAAATACACTTTCAAAGAGATAAACGTATGCAATTAATCTGAATGTTAATTTCTGAATTATACGTATACTCTTTGTCATTTAGTAATTCTTTTTCTCTAACGAAATCTTCTTTGATAAAGTAAACATAAACGTTTAAATACAGGAAATGAACCAGCACACACAGTTAATGCGGTTGTATATTTACATTACACACTGTGGATATTGTTCTTGGTGGAAGCTGGACGTAGTAAATAATTTTGTAAATTTGGAGAGAAGACCAAAATTGACCCGCGACTCTCTTCACAGTGATTAGTCACAGGCGGCAACAGGTAGTCATTGTAAAATTGGTAATTTAACATTGCTTACCCGACATGTGGGAGGTTCTAACACTAACGAAGACTCGTTTCGTGGACTGAGGTTCCGTCGTTTGTCGATACATCAGTAAGTGCCAGGTTAACACGTTGCAAATAGGTCGCTAGAGCTTCCGTCTGTGTTCGTAACAGTTCATCATTTGTAAGCGTTCTGGCTTGTCTTTTTGGCATTTCGTCGAGTCAGCATACGTTTAATGGATGTGATGCCCTCGTCCCTGACGAACTATAAAACGTTTGCGTTCCTTTGATTATAGTCGTCCCTTTGCAGTTCTCTACTACAAGATTCCACGCACCTCGTATAAGTTAGTTATTGATTAGAAGATACAGCTCGCACCCAGGACTGAAACGCGCTACACCTGAATTAAAATAGTTTAACGGAAAAAAAATAACGCATAACAATAATTGCTGTAATAACTTTTTAAAAGGAACCTTATTATGCATAAGTACTGTAACTGGTGACATATCATAGTCCTAGTGAGTAACAGAATATGCACTTTTTACATCCTTCGTAGGCCTACTGTTTTTATACGAAGCCTGTTGACGATCTGTGTATAGGATCCAAAAGTGTACCTTAACAATTTGAAGTGAAATAAGAGTTGCAAAACGACTGAACCTAAGTTGGTATTGTTTGTATTACTGTTTTCGGAGATTCAGCAAAAAAAACTGTGTCCAGTAAATAGCGGTATTCGAAATAGGGTAGTTACAGTACGTGTTCTTAAAATCCATGCTCGAATTCAGCGAGTTACAGATCTCCGACCGAGAAATTTGACCGAAATGGTGGCTTTTTTCTGGGGCTTTTGTGGTTTTCTTCGGTTTCTTTTTGCGTGTGCCAGTGCAGTGCTTTAAATTAGGGTATGACATTTTATTTCTGCACCCTTTCCAGTTCATAATTCACTAATTTGATGCTGTATTGTAGTTTAGAGCAACCTTTCGTTTGTACAAGGGTTATTTGAAAAGCTCCAAACCCTGCGCCGGCCGCAAACCAATGGTTAATATTAAAAACCTAATTTGTTTTGGGGAAAATGTATTTTATACTAAGCGATTAAAAGGCAAAAATTGCCGCCATTAGTTATTAGTAAAACGCATACCACAGTTATAATTTAATTTTTAGGGCTTGCGTTACTTTTTAAGAACGGAAGATTGTCAGTGAGAAATTTGCCCCAAATTTAACTATAGATTTAAAGAAATACACAGAATTATATTGTGTAGAATTAAGACTGAAACACGCTTGCAATAATTGCTCGTAGAACATACTTAGGCCCGAAAGAATAAGGGAGATGGTGGGGCTTACCACTTTTTTTCTCTCGCGGTCCGCGGGTTGAACATTCCTGCTGTCAGTAGTGTCGTCAAGTAGACTACAAACAAATGAATAATTCATGCGTGCTTAAAAATGTGCTTCGGTTCTTGATTTCTTTCTATCCAAGACGCTGCGATGTAATATCGTGGTCATTGTAATCCTCCAAGTTAGACGTTACAGACATACGGGACTCATTTTTTTAGTCTTTTTGAGATCTTATTTTCTTTTCCACGGTTCACGTTGAATAATTTGTAATAATTATGAGATAATCTGAAATTTTTTACACTTTCCTTTATAGTGTTGTAAAACAGTTGGATGGCATTTGTAATTCTTCAAATATATATTTTTCCTGCGGTTGCGGAAGTAACCTGCTGTGTCCTGAATTAATTCGCTGATGTTAGTTACTTCAGTTTTTGTTATCACCCGGGATTGCATGCATAGGCGTGTGTAGCTCGGAAGTAAGTGGTTTTTCTCGTGTGCCTTTAAATCACGCTGCTTATTCAGTAGCATTTTCCATCAGCTTTGTTTCTGCATCGTACAGAGTTTCACCCTACCCCCTGCAGCAGGGCCGCACAAATCATGGGACCAAGATCGTCACGGCGATTGGGTTTTGTACTGTGTCACGTAACGTCTGGGTCTGAACTTGTCTTATGTCACCCTTGTGGCGCATAGATTTTTGGAGTATTTATGTAGCCCAGGAACAATTCAGACGTGGGGTTTGTTAAAAATTTGAACATTTGCCGTCGTGATCAGCCCTCATACTGCCATATCTCATGACACCAACAGACAAATTTGACGGGACGTGAACATTTGCCTAAAACTGTAGGCTGTGCTATATAAATGCGAGTATGAATAAGACCCGAGAGTAAAGTAATTTCTGTTAACTGTAGTCTCGCAAACTGTTGGTACTGCTTCCAATTGTCCTTGAAAGGTTGTCACGAATGTTTGCCCTTGCGTGTCATCAAGTTCGTCATGGACTGTTTGGTGTATATGTCACTTCCTGGCTTCCTGTTTTTCGTTCATTATTTAAATACTATGTGAAACTGAGTGACAAGTTGCATACATAATCAGTTACAGATGGTCTGGGACTTTAGTTTCAAAGCTGGTAATTAGTTCTACAGGTGAGAGATGTTTCACTTACCGAATTATCTCCTGTTGCTGATGACTATAATAATAATAATAATAATACGGTATCGTGTGAGCCCAGATTAATGCTGGTGTAACTGTAGTTTCTTCCACGCAAAGTGAGAACTGTATTATTGTGTTCTTTTGCACCGCTGTTATTGTGGTGAATAATTTTATAGATTTTATTCTAAGATAGGACTTGCAGGAGGTTATAACCTATCGTAGGGGTGGTTTCTGGGAGTCTGCAGTCCCATATGTGAAGTTTTTCTCCATGTCGTGTGCATGCCCCGTTCTGAGTTCAATAAAATGTAATAAATGGTGATGCTTGAAGACAATGAGATTTATCTTACGTCATGGTTCGTAACAATTTAAACCTTACTTTCGTAACCAGATCAGTGTTTATGATATGGGCCTGTATAAATTTTCTCTGTGTAATATTTTGTTTGGGGACGACCGCGGTAGCACAGTAGTTAAGGCGCTGTGCTACAAATCGGAAGATCGCTGGTTCGATCCCAGATGGTGTCACTGGAATTTTTCATTGACATAAAATCCTTCCAATCGCACTATGGCCCTGGGGTCGACTCAGCCTCTAACAGAAATGAGTACCAGGAGCATTTCCTGAGGGTAAAGGCGGCCGTTGCGTAAGGCTGACAACCTTTCAACCATCCTGTGCCGTTGTCATGAAATCCGGGAACCTTAGCTTCCTGGAACCCTCTGGGCCACTCCAGGCCTGTAACAGGACTGCTTTACCTTAATATTTTATTTGATAATTCCCCTTTCCTGCCAGTAGGTGCTTGGCCCTTTTTATTGACTTGTACGTACTCCAAAAGTCCATTTTAAAGGCAGTGCAGGCTCGATTAATCGTGCTTACTGATCATTTCCTGTTTATCTACGTGCGGGTTCTTAGTGGTCCTTGTAAGTGCTTGAGATCTGAGGTTCCTTACGTCGCTGAGTTTGAAGCAAGATGTCTTCAGGGCTATGACATCGTTTAGTATGGCAGAAAGTTGCCACCGTTTATCCAAAAGATGCTGTCCGTAGGTCGAGATTACTCGAACTTGCAGCCCAGGAGGCAGCTTTGTATTGCACTGATATCGTGAGTGGCCTTCTCGTCCCATTCTACCTCGATGTGTTGTACCTGGACTGTGTATGCATTCAAGACTGGATGCCAATTAACTGTTGTACAGTGTTTTAATTTAATCGTTAACAATTTCTTTTGTTACAGGCAAGTCGATATGGCAGTTGGTTTTGGAGCAATTCGACGACCTGTTAGTGAAGATCTTATTGTTAGCTGCTATTATTTCATTCGTAAGTATACTGTAATTAATGCCTTAGTAATTTTCCTGGTCCACACGAAAAGTATATGAAGACAAGCATATTGACGTAGAAGTGTTCGTTCTACAGCCGTTGGACAGTTTTACTGCCAGCTGCCTAACTGTCAGGGCAGAAACACGTGCAGACAGCTCTCGTCAGTGCAAATTTATGTCTACCTCACATGGGTGGAGGGGTGGGATCTTGCGAACATCGATGTGTGAATTACATGAAGCAGAATATAATCCTTATTTTAATAAAATGTAAAGGGAAGGAACCCTTGACCGTACATCCTAAGACGCGATTTTGGGAACAATGGAATCAAGGGCTTGAATCAGCTCAGGGAATGTCCGTGTAACTGTGTTGTTCATCGTGGGTAGGTAGAGATCTTACGTTGCACCCATTCCCCATCCCTTAAACTGTACATCTTCCGAAAATAAATTCGAGATGGGTACAGTTCAGAGGGCTTACGCCTTGAAAGCTGAGATGTTCAAATATAAATGGGGAACGTCGTCGACTTTTCTGAGGTGCTTTTGTATTTGGAAGCTCAATTATATTTAGGAGAAAGTAAGCCGAGTCAGTAAGTTGTTGGGCGTTGATAAGCCACGGCTGCTTGCTGCCAGTGCTAGAGATAAACACGGACAAACCTTTTGCGTAATAGGTGGTGACATCAACCTAACAGGAGAGTTTTATGGCGTGTGAAGTGTATTTTGCAGGTATCCATCCAGTTCTAAATTTATCCGAAACATTTATCCCCCCTCCCCCCTAATTTCTCTCAATTCTTCTCAGTAATTGCAGGATAATGCTTTGGAATGGCCTAAGGCCCATTTTTCCTCCCGCCCCCCCCCCACCAATTCATCAGGTGACACAAGTAGTCCGGCTTAAAAAATGTATTTAACAACACCAAACGCCATGTAGAAGCTATACACCACTGCAGAGAGAACTGCAGAAAGCGCTTTTAGCGCGCGGGAGAAGTGGCGTAATTCCTAAGATGGTCGGCCATTAGGAGCTCAGCTTTTGACATGACAGTAAAATGCTGAGGGGGCCCATGTCCTAGCAGCGGCGTTCTCCCTGTCTAACTCCCTAAATTTTTTAGTTTGGGGCTATATAAAGTTTGAGGTCTATGTTGCGCCACTGAGAAGTTTAAAGGCACGAGCACTGTTGGGCATGTTTAATACGAAAGGCTAGAAAGTATCTGGGAAGAAACATAATATCGCTTTGATGTGTGCAGAGCCGCAAACAGAGTGCATGTTGAACTCCACAGGTGTATCGAAACACATTGTGAAGTTCTCTGAGTGGTGGCAGCTTTATTTTGGTTTTCCTTATAGTCTGTGTAAAATACATTTTTGAAACCGTTATGCCATTAATGTTCACCGTCTTTCCTATTCCCTGGTTCCTAACGTGAATCAAACTGATTACTTTTGCAAGTCTTACAGCATTTACTTCTCATTTTCTGCTGTTACTGCACAGAGGAAAAACAGTGTTTCCATTACTGAGATGGTGTGTAGGTAAGTAATCGTCGTTCGGAGTGTCGTTTTAAATTTATAAACGCATTCATGAGTTCGGAAGAATTGGAAAGCATGTGGATATAGTGTTCAGCAACCATTCGCTCTTAAAGAGTTGATGCAATTTGCAGTGCTGCCACAGAGTTCGGAGTTCTTTCACCCTAGTTTTTATTGTATGACGGTACTTTACGTCCTTGTCACATTTACATTATATCCCTGAGTTTCTGTAATTACGCGAATAAACATTAAATACAGCTCAAGTGACATAATTAAAGAACTTCATTTTATTGCTCATTGTGACACTGACAAGGAAAGCAACCATACCTCCAACGAAGAACGGGTTTTGTGCCAGTCACAGTTCGTTGTCTCACGCTGCACAGCTTGTGCATAGCGGAGATTCATGTAAAGTGGGAGTACAAGAATATTACTTGAAATGTTAATTGTAACTATCTCAGATACCGCAGATACTGTGAAATCTAAGGTTATAAACCAGACCACGAAATTAAACTCCTTATTTGATGACACTGCTATGTTTTATTGGAAAGAGAGGTCAAAGAGCAGAGCTGACTGGGAGAAGTCCATTAAGGAGGAAAAGGTCCGCATTGGACTAAAAGTGCCATCTAAGAAGAAGAAGAAGAATTGTTTCATGCCTTATCAAACCCAGCATACTCAGCAGGCTGAATTAGAAGTAAAGAGCATTGTGTTCGAATTTTGGGGTATTTTCTTCTTTTGCCTTCCCCCTGCCCTTCCCTCTTTTTTCCCCCGCAGATTTCTTGGTAGCCTTAAAATAGAAGGGCTCACGTGGTAGCGCAGTTGATTGAAGCACTGCGCTACAAGCCGGAAGGTCGCGCGTTCTATTCCCATTATTATCGCTGGAAGTTTTCATTGACATAATCCTTGCGGCCCCACTACGGCCCTGGGGTCGGCTCAGCCTCTAACAGAAATGAATACCAGGAATATTTCGTGGGCGGTAAAGGCGGCCGGTGCATAGGGCTGACAACCTTACCACCTTCATGTCCCGATTGTCTAGTAATTTGGGATCCTCAACCTCCTGGAACCTGTAATAGGCCAGTACATGGATTGATTTATCTTCTTTGCTTTAGAATAGGCTCCTGCCTGTCCTTTTAGAGGCTATTACCACAACAAAAACTTTTGTATCCTTCCTGTCTTTTAGTTCGTAAACTGTCCTTTCGTTCGTGAGGTGCCCGATTCGAATATCGGTTTGGAGACTGGCCGTATGAACTGGTGTTTGTTCGTGGTTACCATAGCTCCTTCAGGAGAATTCCGACCTAGACGCGAGCTACTGACGCTTCCTTCGCTATTCGTTGTACATCAGCCCTCATTGAACAGCAATACCGCAGTGGTTTCGTTTTAGAGCATAGTGTTAATGTACGGAGGCGAAGCCATCACATTTGCTGCGCTCGCTCTTTACCGCTGTATATTTCAGCTAGAAATGTTTACTTTTCGTTCCCGTTTGTGTTTAAACTAGCTAACTGAGCTAATTGTTAACAGCGTGCTTCTTGGCGACCATGTGGAAAGATGGTGGCTTCAGGGAGCTAGGCGACAATCAATCCTGAGTTTGACCAGTTTCTGATTGTTGTGGTAACTGACTTTTTTTTAATATTTTGCTGAAAACGTAGTTGCCCTAGTGTAATGTGATTCAATATTTGGGCTGGCGAAATCGAAGAAAAAGAAGTTTTTTGCATCTTGGTTGTATGAAATGTATTTTGTAGTTTCTGGACACCAGGAAGGATTTTAAGAGCATTACGCAGGTCGGCGAGCTGTCAAAGTGGCGGTGGCTGCCCACCCAAGGTCGGCCAAATTGACCCTAGAGATAAGAAGCCAGAGCTGTTGATGCATTTATGTTTATTTCCTGTATCCAAATGCAGCGTCTGTGATACACTGCAATCAGCGTGTCTTTCTATTGAGCGTATGCATGAAGGGGGGTTACCAAGGAGATTATTACTTTGTAGAAGACCCAAGGAATAGTATAGGAAGACCTGACAAGAGACGGCTGTATCAGACTGAAGGTGGCAGCAAGTTAATCCCCACGTCTGGAGAAGAAGAAGACGAAGAAGAGTATAGCCAGTCCCCGACTTACGCAATACTCAACTTACGTAAATTCGACTTTACGTAAATTTTAATATATTATAATTTTATATATTAATATTTTTAAATTCTAGCTTGGTTCTGAAAACACCTTGGAGGGCATCGTATTGTCCCCAGGCATACGGTTGGCGAACCCACTCCCGCAGGTAATACATCGTTGAATAACGAACGGCTCATCAGAAGCACGCTGGGGCAGTAGTGCACTATTTTACAGCCGCTGTCGTATGATGGGAAGTGAGTCAGATCCCTCTCCATTTCTGCTGCAGCTGTCGTAGAGTGACGTTCGGCAGTCTTGTCATTACATAAGACAGATGTATGCGCGCAGGTCTGCTGCATTCCATTCTTATCTGTTAAGTTTTTGTGATGTTTTGAGTTAGTGTTTTGACGTCATCTCTGAGTGGTATAGCTAATTTTAATTAAATGTGCGCTGTAAAGCGGAACAAGGATAAAAAGCTCCATCTGCAGTCGCTAGTAGTTTTATAAGTTCTGCGTACATAACTGATCATTTTGTGGGTAGTGCGGCAATTTTGCACGCGTTTCTTGTAATCAATAAGCGAATACACTGTGTTGGTATCCTTTCCTTCCGGGCCGAACTATCACCAGTCAGTGAAGATATTCTTTTGAAATTACAAAATTATATTTATTAGCAACTAATATAATTTTGCATATACGTTGCACGAAAAATGTCTAATATCATTCTTGTGAAGCCTTACAAAAATAGAAATATTGGAATAATTTATTTTGGTGGTCCCGGATTCAGAAGTTCGTGCCAGGACTAAAAGACACAAAAATACCACTTATATATTGACAGAGAAAATAAAACTAATTTTTAAACTGTGAAAGTCTCTGTTTACTTTTTTGTGACTGCAGGCATCAAGACGGTATTCAGTCTCTTACCACACTATTCGTAATGTTGTTGCTTCAGATTTGGCGGATTTGCTGGTATTGCTGTACCATAAGTCTGATCTGTCAAGAATCTCCATTTAAGAAATCGCAGAAGTACGAGATTATCCATGCACAAGGTGGTGATTAGGGAGATTCTGATGAATGATAATGTGGGCCGGGTAGCGTAGTCGGTATAGCGACTGGCTACGGGCTGGACGGTCCGGGGATCGAATCCCGGTGGGGGCGAGATTTGTCCAGACCGGCCCTAGGGTCCACCCAATCTCCTGTACAATAGTTACCGGGTCTTTCCCGGGAGTAAAGAGCGGCCGGGGCGTGACGCTGACCCATCACCCCCTTCTAGTGCCGTGGACAAGAAAGAGTAGAGCTATACCTCTACTCCTCCTATGGACCGTACGGCCTGTACAGAGCCTCAGTGCCTATACAAGGGTGCACCGGTGGCTGCTAAAGGTGCGTCCCAACTATTCGTGCTCGTTATACTCGGAGATTCGTGACTGGCTGTATACAGATATCCCGTTCAGTGGCTTGAAATGCTGGAAATATCCAAAAAGCACTGCGTCTCTGGGAGCCTGTCTTTGAATTACGGCCTCTTAACGGAGCCACCCGAGCGAAGGGCTCCGGTGGTTGGCGTTGCTGAGACACGGGCTCGTGAAACCATCCACATTTACGGTGACACGCAAGTCAGCGCACGAACAGTCTGGACTCAATTTAATAAGTACAGACGGGACACCAGACAACAAGTCGACTTCACTGCCTCCCACATTTTAGTGGCGCTTCCCCATATACTGTCATCACGTCCGTTAACCTTCATGGAAAGTGTAAAAATTGCATCATGGCTAAAACATTTTTGCCGGCGCGTTATTATCAGGAAGGGAGTTCGTCATTGGGCAGCAGAGTACATCCGCTCATATTGTGTTCAGAGGTTACAGTCCGCAAGGATGAAAAATTTTGGCATACCTAACAGTCTTTTTGTTTTGTGGTATTTCGTTTCTTGGCTGGCTTTGCCCATACATATTTGCGCGGACTGCTAGCGAAAGACTCGTGCATTCGAATCGTTCCGACCCTCAGAAGACGGTCTGTGATTTTTCTCTTGAAGATTGAGTAGTGGAGTAAACGATTTCTCACAGAAGAGAGCGTACAGTAGGCCGATATTTTCGGTATTTCCTGTGGAATTCTCGTTTATAATTTGCCATATGCAGGCGGTCCTCGACTTTCGTACGCCGAATTTGGACTTTCGTACATAGCTGACGAACAAACATTTCGAGCTATCGCACAGTGGCCGCGCGGTCTAAGACGTGGGTCTGCTGCCGCTCGCTGGCTGGGATTGAGGGTTCGAATCCTGCCGGAGGCATGGATGTTTGTCTCTTGTAAATGTCTGTTGTCAGGTAGAGGTCTCTGCGACGGGCCGATCACTCGTCGAGAGGAGTCGTACCGAGTGTGGTGTGTTTAAAGCGGGGATTACACGAGGCTATTTTACAAGGTACTTGCCAGCTTGTATAGTCGCCGGCTAGTAAACGAGCAGAGTAAATTAGCCATACCTGCTACACGTAGGAATGGAGAGGCTGGGCAGTGAGCTAGTAACGCTCTAGTTCGTCATTCGACATCTCAGAGATGAATTGAAGAATTTTAGTGTTATCACAAGGTACTTACTGGCGGTGTCACACTGAGCGAGTTTACTAGCCAGCGAGTAACGAGTGGCATTTAACAGACATCTCAACTTCACTCGTTCAGATTTAATCGCCAGCGCTTTCATAACCAGATAAGGCAAGTTTAAAAGTTGCTAGTGAATTCATTGGCGACTAGCGTGTAAAGTAATCCCGTGTAATCCACACCTGAGTGGGGTGCACAGATATTACTAAACATCTAGGAGCCATATGACACTAGGCCCCAGAACGGTGAAATGAAGGACGTTTCAGACTGAGGATCCACAAATGCAAGGCGCCACCACACAAAATTCAATCTCCATGGCTACTAACACCCCAGATTTGTGCACCCCTGCCCAATCAATTCAAATTGTTTGCTTCCCCCCCCCCCCCCAATAACTTTTTAATTTTTTTTTCTTTTTTTTCACCAAAGGTTACTTTTTTTTTTTTAATCAAAAATTTTTTTAACCCACGAGTTTTTTTTTTTTACA
>Ga0123357_10010374_pt1 | contig 11841 bp, 7 predicted proteins | sample TergutEmb28metaG_FD_89873 | JGI IMG/M metagenome (GOLD analysis project Ga0123357, IMG submission 89873) | Embiratermes neotenicus P4 segment gut microbial communities from Petit-Saut dam, French Guiana - Emb289 P4 | ecosystem: Host-associated > Arthropoda: Insects > Digestive system > Gut ...
TCTCCTGAAGATGGGCATAAAGATGCCCGAAACATGTTGAGACAGTGTCAATAATCAACATCCACTATTGGCAATAAATCATCTATATTGTTGCATCTTGTTGGTTTTCTTTCCTCACGCTTCCCTCACACAGAAGAGAATATTTGTGTTAATAACTACAAAACTCTTAATTTTCCTGAAATTACTAGTACTTTTGGATTACTGATTTTCTAAATTGTAAGCAGACTTTATAAGGGTTCTTTCAAAGAATTATTAAAGTCTGCGATCTGTACTTTTCAATTAAAATATTTGTGTTGTATAAGACTGTAAAATTAATGGCAGAAGAGTGAAAAATAAGGGTGATATCTTAGATCGGGAGGTACTTTAAGAAAGGGTACTCCGACTACCATTGGCTTCAATAAAAGTAAAATAATTAACTGTAAATGTTAAACAGTCTAAATTACTTTACTAATCGTCGAGAGTTTGTGTGTGTGTTTTGTACGTTCCAGGGGACACCTGTTGTTACAAAATGACAGCTTACCTAAAATTTTGGTACACTTGTGATAAAGGGACATCCGTCTGTAATTGTAAATCATATTACCTAACACTCAGACTCATGTAAAAACTAACGTGAATTTCTCGTTCTGAAGAATGAAAATAACATAGATCTTAAAACTTAACTAGCAATTATCTTAACCGATATAAGCCGCTGTGAATTAGACTGTGTGGGTGTCTTGTTGAGCAACGAAACGTCATATCCATTATCCATGTTCCGTGTGGAGTTCCACGTAATCTTGTTCCTATTTGACGCTGATAGTTTTTGGAATCTTTCACGTTTTGGAAGAAATAAAAACAGTTGTCTTATAATCACTTTTCTTCTACTCTGTAACACTTATCAGTTTCTTACCGAAAATCGCATATCATTCTCTTTATTTTTTACACTTATTTTGCAAAAGAACGTAACAAATTTGGGAAGAACTGACATGTTCATTTATTTTATTGTTCAACACATATTTTTAACCCAGCTACAAACTAGTTAGGTGGATATATACCACTGTTACCCTCAAGAATGTTAACTACCACTTCTCAGTAAGGAAGCAACCAAGCAGGAAGGAAAACATGGCGGTAGGCGAATTCTCTTGAGGAAACTAAAGACTGTTGGAAACCACACACAGACACACGCATATTCAGCCAAGACAGATATCTGTAACGGAAACATTCTTATAACAGTTTAAACAATAATAATGATAAAATGTGTTATTCTCCAACTATGCTCCCTTTTCCTATTATATTAGATTGTATATAACGTAGTTTAGGTGTGTGTCTGTGTTTCAGCTCCTTCTTCTTCATATATATTATTGTCTGCTTCCTCCTTGCCTACATAGAATTTCCTAAATAATGACGATCTTATTCCATTGTTACGATCAACCCCATTTTGTTTCAGGAAGAGATGTAAACAATGGATTTTACATCTTTGCGACTCTACCGTCTCTTTCTATCTTTCTCGTTCTGTTTGTATGCAATAACAAATGTGTTTAAAGTTTCTTGTATTTATGCAGTTCTCAACTCACTCCTGCATTTTGTTATAGGATAACACGTTTTCGCTACTTGTACCAACTTCTGTCTTTTCTTTTGTAATCAATGGCAGATGAAATATCCAAGAACATTTTATTTGTGCCTGCGGAAAATTTCCATATTTTATAGGAAGTGGTGTGAATACTTATGACAAATTTTGTAGCAAATCCAGAATTGTTGTCCAATTCCTCCGTAATGCCTGTAGATATATTTAATATTGCAAAAGAAAGTAATACATGTGAACCATTCAAGATATTGCACTTTCTCTTATGCGTTACAATTATAAATGGCACTGTCAGTTAAAGGAAATACATTGATAATTTTGGCGTCAGCAAATGAAGATATAGATTGATTACAGTAAAACCAATTTTAAACGATGTGGGTGGACTGTTGGTTTAAAATCATTTATAGTATACTCCTCCCTTTCATACCTTGATTTTCCAGCGGTATTTTCCTTAAGGTGTACGTAGAAGCTAGTCAGATGGTTCCCACCTGTCTCTAAATTTATTTGTTTTAGTGTAGGTACTAGTGGCCAGGACTAGCAAACTGAGGACAAAAAATGAAAGAGGGAAGGAATTTGAGCAGTAAGAGAATTTGATTTTGATGGCTGTAATGCCGTTGTGTTTAACCCTTATCCTGCTAATGTAGAGAATATAGTGAGATCCTAACAATGCCAGCAAATGGCAGATGGGATTTAATTTGGCATTTAAAGGTTTAAAAATCAGTGGGGATAAATAGGCAAGCTTTCCTTCTCACAACAATTATCTTTATAGAAACACAGCTACAAGTTAAATTTCTTTCTTTCCTCAACATTCTAAGCTTATAACAAAAATTAGAAGACGGAAGAAAGAAAAAGTAGACTTCGATGTAAAGGAAATTTGGACGTAGTGTTGAATTTAAAATAAATATTAAAATAACAAATGTAAATTTTTTACATATTTTTTTTAAATATAGTGAGTTTCATATAAATAGCAACCAGTAAGTAGCACAAAAGTAAAGCATATTAAGTAGTTTTCCATAGTCTTTATATCTAAAAAAATGACATTCTGAGGACCGTGCATCGTGATATATTCCTATAATAAAATCAACGAGAAGCACTAATTTCTCAAATTTATTTTTGGAATACGGCTCTACATATTTCGGACCGTACCTCTGTCCATCATAAGGAGTCTAGCACTGTACACACAGCAATAGGTCTATGTCATACAGGTTACGCTAACTGCTTGCTAGCGAGATCAGGATGTTCCATCCTGATCCCGCTAGCAAGCAGTCAACATAACCTGTATTACCCATACCCATTGCTGTGTGTACAGAGCTAGACTCCTGATGATGAACAGAGAAACTGTTCGATACATGTAGAGTCCTATTCCAAAAATAAATTTGAGAAATTAGTGCTTCTCGTTGGTTTTATTATAAGAACTTAAAAATAGAAACTGAATAATTTATGTCTTTGTTTTTGTAAAAAGGAATTTTATTTGACAGCCTGTTGATCGGTCTGTAGTGCACCGAACGTGTACCTTTATTACAGTAAAGTGAATATTTGTGTTGGATAGCAGGTCTGTGTATTTATCTATATTGAGAGACCATTCTGTTCCAAAGAATGATGGTACTCCATTAAGTTTGTTTGTTTGTTGATTACCTCTAAGTGAGCGTAGTGAGTTAACTTGAAAAAATAAGAACCGAGGTTAAGATACGCGAAACATTTAGTGTATACCCAAATATCTACAAAATTTCAGAGAAACTTGTGTAAAGAACTGTAGCTGAGAGCTCTGGCCTTCTGGTCTTCCATTTTAATGTCGTCCTTGTTGTCTCCTGCTTGTAAAGAGTGCAAGTACTGTAACCTCCTGGATTTCACTACTGTCACAGAAGTACATGACACTGAAAGACACAAAAATAACTCGTATCATAAAATATATGTTTAATAGTCTGATGCACATGCAAATTTAAAAACTGAGAATGTCTCAACTCAATAAGGGTCTAAATTCTCTGAGACGCTTTAAGTATTACACCACACTACACTACACTACACTACACTGCACCGCATGTATTAATTGACGTACAAGCCATTTTTTTTCTATGCACCTTTGTGTTTTCGATTTGTTACCGGAAATTTTACACATAATTTGCAATATTTCATGAAATTACACGTACAACCAAAATATTAGAAATATTCGTGCAAGGCTTTTACATGGAAAGCTGAACATTTTCTGTAACGGCAATTTAAAATGACACGCAAATTCAGTGTCTTTCAACACGCCATGTCTCTTTTTGTTTCCGAAGTTCCCTACGCCAGTAATCACTTTCTTTTACTGCATCAATGAAACATGAAACATGACCTATATTTTGTGATCTTAAGTTGAGGCATCCTCGTTGTGTATGTGACAATAAGTTAAGGATAATGTAGGTCGAACACAACTATTTTATTAGGAGGGTGTTAATGAAACAACATGTTTCGTCCTACTCGGAGGTCATCATCAGGTTTACAATGTTGGCTCTAAGAGACAAATAATAATGTCTCTTAGAGCCAACATTGTAAACCTGATGCTGGCCTCCGAGTAGGACGAAACATGTTGTTTCTTTAACACCCTGCTAATAAAATATTTGTGTTCGACCTACATTATCCTTAACTTTATTTTCAGACTTCGTCAAGCTTTGGTTTATATGGAGTTACGGTTCTATTAGTAATCTTTAAGATTTGATCTTAATTTTACTAGTCAAGAATTGTATAAATCTCACAGATAACCCTAAAGTGTAATCACAGAATTATAAAAATAAGTGAAAGTAAGATATCAAAAACTCTGGTTTGTAGCATTAAGAAATTCTGGCATCGCTAGAAGTGGTTGGATATAAACAATGTCGGTAGTGAAGTTATGTTTTTCTGAGACGTTATGCCGCGTTGATGGGTAATTGGGACTGACTTTACAGAGTTCCTTGCTATATCCGTTTTCAAAGATTCGATATTCCAAAAGACTGCACTCATCATCAAATGCTCCTCAAATCTCACAATATTAAGCTTCCCTTATGTATAATTCGACCTCATGCTGCTGTCTAAGGACGAAAACAGTGCTGCACGGCACGATTGAGAAACTAACTAAAAGTGGAAGATGTTATGGAATGGAAACGAATGTGGGAAAAACCAAAAATGGTGATAACCACAAGGAAAACGTCTCCAATACAGATTATGATAGATAAAACACCTGGAGAATGTGGATTTTTTCATAAAATGCATATGAGATTTCAGTGTAACACAACTATTGTTATATAAAATGTAATTAGAAGATAATTAAAAGATCATAACAGGGATACCTCACCTGAAAATCTTGGAATATTTCATGTATATTGGTACCGTGATAAATAGTGCATGATATACACCTGAAATTAAATCCATGACCACAACAACATTCACCACAGAGAAGAGTCTTTTCGCCAGGAAATTGTACCTAAATACAACGAAGAAACTAGTAAAATGCTACACGTGGAGCACAATTTTAAGGTACTGAAAATTGGACACTTCTGAAAATATATCAGAAGTACATGAAAAGGTTTGAAATGTGGTGCGGGAGAAGAATGGAGAAGATCAGTTGGACCGATCGTGTAAGAATTAAAATATCATTATGTGGAGTCGAGGTGTTGGGGAATTCTCTATACACGATGAGAAAGAGGAAAGCATACTGGATTGTTCACATCATGTCCAGGAACTGCCTTCAGAAACAAGTTATTGAAGGAAAGGCAGAAGGAAAGAGGAAAGTGACTGGAAAAAGAAGAAGAAAAAGGAGAAGAAGAAGAAAAAGAAGAAGAAGAAGGAGGAGGAGGAGAAGAAGAAGAATAAGAAGAGGAAGAAGAAGAAGAAGCAGAAGACATAAGCAGCTATTGGATGAGATTAAAGAAACGGGGCCAACTGGAACTTGAAAGACGAAACACAGTTCGCACTACGTGGAGACCTCGCTTCGGAAGAAGTTACGGAACTGTCGCAAGACAGATTATAGAATGAATGAATGAATGAATGAATGAATGAATGAATGAGTGAGTGAATGAATGAGAGAATGAGTGAGTGACTGAATGGATGTGCAAGCCTTAGGCGATTTTCTTCTTTTCTTGGTAATTATAAAACTGAAAGTTTCAATATTGCAGCTCAGCTGACAGACAAACTGCAGCAGAACACGAATCTTAGATACGATTATTATACAATTTGACAAATTTGGTATATGTAATCGGATGGAAATAACTGGTCATATTTATTTCGTTGTAATTAATGATATATACGTAACTCTAGGAATGTGTTGAGAGATTTAAAGAAAGGGAGAATGTTGCTAACGGTAATTCTCATTCCTGGAACCATCGTTTGTAATCTATGTCGACTTTGAATAACAGATCGAGAAGTGTACCTGAGACAACTGGAAAATCGTCATTCATAAAATTCCGTATGAAATAAGAGTCAATCATGGAAACAATCTTTGCAAAAATGGCATAAGAATTGTTTGGAATGCTTTAAATTTTGATTGAATTATAAAATTGTTGTACCGCTGGATGTAATTATTGAAAATATGGCAAGGGGAAAAATGCGACATATTTCAGTGATTATTTTATTAAAGAGTTCAATAACATGGTCTTTACTCTATGATTCGCCTTCTTTTTCAAAATTATAAATATTTCTTGACCTTAGAAGTTTACTGAACTTTTCAAAACCTAAATTTGTCGTTTGGAAATAAATAGCAATTATTTACGTGTGTTTGTTTCTATTGCTCTCCTCAGTTGCTTCAGATGCAGTGTAGAGGTTAGTTGAATAACGAATAAGAAAAATTAAAACTGAAAACATAAAAATAGAGAAGGGCTAGATAAAAGGAACAGGGCGACGTTGATAAACGTAAATGAAGGAGGTGAGAGAGGGAATGGTAATTAAATTAAAACACCCGTGTTAAAAGATAAGAACGTAGAAAATTTACTTCTTTGGGAGGGGGGAATGAGGAAGAGTGAGAAGTAAAAGAAGAAGGACAAAAAGTTAAAATACGATGATAACATGTCACTTCAGGACAACCAACATTTGAAAAACGAAAACTTTTAGGCACGACCTAACAGTTTATACTTTCCTCTCAGGGTTTATTTTATTATTACAATTTCTTATTATAAAAACTTTTAGCTGTAAAGTTTTCGTGCTTTCGTTAGACCGAGTTTATGAAGAAAGTACGTAAAGGAGATTGAATCTTGTTTGGGTGGTAAATTCAAGGAACGTATTTCCATCGCTTCTTTCCATTTTAATCTCATCACTAACACCGTCCTCCTGAAACACAAGTGTTGAACGTAAAGAAATAAGAAACCTTACCTTATGAAACTGTTGACGGTAGACACTTAAAGAAGAGGGCAATCGGAAGTATTATTCTTTGACATCATATCTCTGTCTTATTAAATGTAGGGCAAAGGTGATATACATCGGTTACTTTAATATCAGCTTTGCAGTAGAAGTCTCCGTCCACGTGGGTATGGCGTCGTATCCCTGGCTGGTTGGTATCTGGCGTTTCTAGATCACTAAGCCGTCTCGAAACATCGGACACCAATTACCCGGTGACTCACCGCCATATCCCGGAAGAACAGAGAATCCAACAGCACCGTTGCGAAAGCCTTGAGACTTGCATCGGTCTTGCAGCTTCGCAAGTCGTCGAGTCTTTACCGTTCATTTCGGAATATTATGACAGCTAGACGCTCTCAATTTCGGAGATTCCGGGTTCGGTACTCGAATTGAAAGACGGTTACACTTACTGAAATTTTCCATGATTTCATTTAGTTCCCATAAATGAAAATTTTTATTTACACCTGCAAACCCACATTTACAATCATCCTTACTCTCCGTGTTTGTAATGTTCTCAGTAAAGAAAATTTCATGGAATGAACTGAAAAGAAAAATCGCGTAATGCATTTGAAAATATTGTACTATCAGAGGTATTAATTGTGGACATAACGTAATGGGCTGAGTTATACATCGTTATTGGCTAAAATGTAATATAAAACATATATATACATATAATATAATCACCAAAATTATTTTAAGTAATTCTTGTAATAATAGATCTCGTAAATTGAAAGCATTATCAATTGTACACTCCGCCTTTTCAAAGCTCAGTCTGAAGATGGTCCTACAATTGGGCCGAAACATGTAGCTGCCATTATAATCTAATATAATCTAACAAAATATAAAGTTGTGTATGACTATTATTTATATATTTTATATAATATTTTAGCTTATATACAACACAATGGGCATGTTTCAATTGAAAATCTTTATTGGCTCAACAAATAAACTTCACGGTATTTCTCTGAGTTTTTCCTAGGTCATTAATATATGCCATTCAAGAGTTTTGAACTTCAAACTGCACAGATGCCGTTGCAAATTAATGTTACAATGTCTCATGTTTTAAACTGATGTTACACGTCTGATTTTGAAAGCTAACCTTATATGTAGGTATGTACGTATTTATTTCTTTATATATTTACTTGATCGGTAGTGAGTAGGATTGCTGAATGATAATGGTCTAGAAGGGTCTGTGTAATAAAACCAACTTGATGCGCTATTTATCCTCAGAGTATTTCGTCAATTAACCTCTACATATTTCAGGCATATTTTTAGCACACCATCGGGAGGTTTACTGCATATATACAACAATTGGTACGTGTTGTGCTTTTCAGTTGACTGTCTGTTGGTCGGCCGGCCGGCCAACAGACAGTCAACTGAAACATGTAGAGATTGATTGGCGAAATAAACTGAGGATAAATAGTGCATAATGTTGGTTTTTATTACACAGATGTATCGAGATTCAAGGTGAATAAAACATAAAAAAAATGTCTAGAAGGGATCAGCATCTTCCTGCTTTCAGGTAAGTCCCCATAATTTGCCTGAATTTACTGATGAAAATCAGTGAAGACATTAGAAAATCCTGTCTTAAAGAGCTGTCGAAAGCGAAGTGATAAAGGTTTCTATTCTGCTGAGTCTGTTGACAGAACAGTAGCAACTATATACTGCAGCTGTTATAACGTTTAAAAATTATGAAATTTGCCCACGCAGCGTAATTTTGTGTTTTATGCGATTCTCAAAACGTACATCAAATTTTTCTCCTGTATAAAATTCAATGATTTGTCTTTTAATGGAGAGGGATTTTGTTGTGTGTACAGTTATTTACACTTTATTTGCAACTTAGAACAAATTCATTCCCCGAAGTCTTAAAATTCCTCTTGGTTGCTAGTTCATCACTTGACAATAAATATATCTATAAATATAAATAAGGGGACCACGGTGGCACAGTGGTTAAGGTGCTGGTTTCGATTCCGGATGGTGTCATTGGAATTTTTCATTGACGTAACCTTTCCGATCGCCCTATAGCCATGGGGTCGACTCAGCCTCTATCAGAAATTAGTAATTCTGAATTGTGCCATCCAGGTTGTGTGTAGTAATTAATAGCTAGGGTAATTACAGTTGGGGGGGGGGGGTTGCCTTGTAGGTTAGTGTCCAGTTTTTTACGTTGTAGATGCCATTGCTGGTTACTCAGCATGATATCGCTCCTTCGTAGGTGACTGTCGTCGATGGGGTGTTTGCTACTTGGGTTCTTAGTGTGTAGGCTCAGTGTAATGGTAGTTTCTGCGGGAAAAGAAGAAAAAAGAAACTGGTTCACTGCCCACATCACTAGGCTCCACACCCAGGCTATATACCATGTTTAACTCCAAATCCTAGATGATGAGATCTCAACATCGAAACGCGAATGCATGCTTTATATAAACACTTTTACAGCATACAATTCTTTCGGATGAAAAACCTGATGATGGCCAATGTTGGCCGAAACACGTAGTTTTTATCATTTTCTAATAAACTGCAATTAGATATACATTGTTGTGTTATTGACTGTAATTACCCTATCTAGAAATGAGTAACAGGGACGTTTTCTGGGAGTAAAAGCGGCCGGTGCGTAGGGCTGACAAACTTATCACCATCCCGTGCTGTTGTCACGTGATCTGGGAACCTTAACTTCGTGGAACCCTCTGGGCCACTCCAGGCCTGTAACGGGACTGCTTTACCTTTTTATAAATTTAAATAAGCGTGTCTGATTATTTACTGGTGCATTTTATATTTCTATTCTGTATCAACTGCTTACATTCCTATGTACAACTTCTATACCCCAGTGACAAACCGCACTGAATATAATGGCGCACTAACAAGACACAATGAGCTGTTTGATTTGAAGGGCAACATAAGGCATTCCTTTCCCTTTCTCATTTTTCTTTTAAAGTTCCTATTAACCCATCAGTTTTGCTTTTCCACCCCATTTTCATTTTTACATTTAAAAGTGTGTGTATGCATGGAAATGGCTCTGGTATTGAGAAAGAATGGCAAGGGGGTTGGGGAAGAAAGGGCTGAATTTTCCAGAACATAAAGGAGGAATATCAAAAAAGATGAGGGAATAAAAAGAAGAACAACAAAATTATTATCAGGAAAATTGATTATTCCTTTCCTTGTTCATCTCATTTTTTTTTTTCCACGTTTTCTTGCTCAGTTTCTTTCTCCTTCATAGTTTATATTCCCTATAATGTTCATCACTGTCTTTACACGGGCTTCATTGCTAAAGTCTTGTCTTACGACCGATTCCCCGTCCTCAGCCATCGCTCTTCAACTTTTCTGCTATCATATCAGCCTTTACCCCCTTCTCTGTTAACAATCACCCCCACCCATCATTCCCGATCCCTTCACTCTTCTATTACCTCGCTCATTTTTCCTGTTGGCTTTTTTCCTTTCCTTTTTTTTGTACCCTCTTTTACTTCTCTTTGATCTTGTTCTCTATCACCAATGAGGCTCATCCAATCCACTGTTAGGCGTTGGTGAGAAAAGTCCCTCATGCTTCGCAAGAGAGGACTTTAATATGAATGTCGAAAATGGTGGAGTAATTAAATTAGTTATTCGCTTTTCTGCTCTGAAAGAGACATATAACCCGAGGAAATGAATTAGTTATTGCATACACAATTCGTTATAAACCGAACCAAGCAAATTCTTGATATTTCAAATGCAGATGTTGAGGAGAAAATTCCACGTATTTATTCACAGAGGTATTACAAAGTTGGTATCTCACATTTTAACAATAGATGTATTTAGTAGTTTATTTATTGAAATGTTATTCCGTACTTACCTTGAGGGATATAGAAGTGTGCTAATTATAATCAGTTTTTGATATACGTTTTATAAGTTACAAGCTTGTTTCCTGTTACAAGTAGTACGTAAACGCCCGCAGAATTATACCGTTTGCTCAATGAAATGTTACCCACAAATATTTAAAGCGCACTGTTGCTTTGGTCAGGCCTTGTTGTGCGCTAATCTACATCCAAAATATTGAAAGTTACCTCATTATTTATATTTTATCTTTGGATTCCTTTCTTTATTTTTGATCACAATATGACTGCCAATCTATTTTTTGAATTTCACAGAATACTTACGTCTAAGGGGACCGCGGTAGCACAGTGGTTAAGGTGCTGTGTTACAAATCGGAAGGTTGCTGATTCGATCCCAGTTGGTGTCAGTGGAATTTTCATTGACATCAAATCCTTCCGATCCCACTGTAGCCCTCGGGTCGACTCAGCCCCTAACAGAAATGAGTATCAGGAGTATTTCCTGGGGTAAAGGCAGCCGGTGCGTAAGACTGACAACCTACCACCATCCTGTGCCGTTGTCACGAAATCTGGGAACCTTAACTTCCTGGAACCCTTTGGGCCCCTCCGGGCCTGTAACGGGACTGCTTTACCTTATACTTACTTCTAAGTAGTTAGTTGCAACTTTTTAAATCTTTTATAACATAGCCTATTGTATTGGTTTCCACCTCGACAAATATTACTGGAGAGCTTCTTAAGGTTTACGTCCAAGACGTATGAAGACATTACGCAATGCGGCTTAGTATTGGTGATGTGTGAGGTGCAGCGTTCATTAATCGTTTTCAAAGATAACGTAACCAACCACATTTTATTACACTTCATCCTAAGTAACGTCTTGTGTCAGAATCGTCACAATGATGCGCTCGGCCCGTAACAATACATTCTTTGCTACAAGAAACAGTTATCCGGTAATGTGACATTTTCTTACATTTTGTAATTTAGGCTTCCGCTGCGAAGTAGGTGAGAAGTGCTCTCTTCTGGGCTATAACGCGCCTAGCAGCGGTAAATCCTTACCGATGTTTCGGTTAAAGTATCATTCCCATCTTCAATGGTCTGGAATCCAAGAATATTCTTGACCCTTGAAGATGGGACAGATAGGTTGTCTCGAAA
>Ga0123357_10010378_pt1 | contig 11840 bp, 6 predicted proteins | sample TergutEmb28metaG_FD_89873 | JGI IMG/M metagenome (GOLD analysis project Ga0123357, IMG submission 89873) | Embiratermes neotenicus P4 segment gut microbial communities from Petit-Saut dam, French Guiana - Emb289 P4 | ecosystem: Host-associated > Arthropoda: Insects > Digestive system > Gut ...
AAATGTAATTTTATATTTGTCAACATGCCACACCGTATACATAAGTGTACTGATACTGTTTATGATTATGTCATAATTAATTATTAATACTTATGTTAGTTTAATGTATGAACTTAAAAAAATGGAAAGGTATTTACGAGTAAATTTGTTAGGACCGGGCCCTCTTCTTATGCAAAAAGAATTTATCGGTACGCGATCTCACAAACACTGAGAAGTTTTTTTGATGTGTGGTTGACCGTGCATCTTCATTCAGTGAAGATAACAACACCAACTAGATGTCACTTTGTGTAGTACTTTATTTCTCCTTATAAACTGTTCAACACGTTTCGGCCAATTCATACACAACTTACACACAACTGAAGACACCACCCACAGCACCCCACACGATAACCACGCAACCAACTTCACTAGACTTAGAAAAAAACCACGAAAACAAACGAACATATCGTCCCACACACAATAAACATGCCCGATTTTAACACTGCCTATTGTTACAGCACTATACCACACACGGCGATCACACCACTCAGTCGTCAGCTCCTGATGATGGTCATGGAATTGCCCGAAACATGCTGAGCAGTTTATAAAGAGAAATTATGTACTACACAAAGTGACATCTAGTTGGTTTTTATTATCTTCACTGAGAAACACTGTTACTGTGTGTTACTCCCATGGTTCCACACTTATTAATATAAAACTAACTTTTCAAAGTAACGTGTGTTCTTTATACATTTATGCAGAAGTAGTGTATGACGTCGGTACCGTGACATGCTTCTTGGACAGAAAAAAAAAGCGGTCTGTATACTTTAAATATAGTGTAGATGTGTCATGACGATTTGGGTATGTCATATCGTTCTCATGCTAAGGTATGTAGTTTTCATAGGCTGATACAGGTTGTAGCTGTGTGTTAGAAACTGTGTCATCCGATGGATATATATGTAACTTAATTTATTTGTTTTAACCTTTTGGCGCCGTAATTATTTTTTAAATTTTAGCACACCCTGTATATAAAATGTTAATAATACAAGAACTAAATACGTTAGAATCATGAAACAAACTGCGCCGTAATTATTTTTTAAATTTTAGCACACCCTGTATATAAAATGTTAATAATACAAGAACTAAATACGTTAGAATTATGAAACAAACTGCATTTTGAAGAGAGAAAAAAAAAACGGAGAGTATATACCATGTTTAAAATATTCAGTACTTATATTAGTTGAATAAATATATAAAATGCAACGTTGAGAGGTCAGCCGTGTTGTACGACCATTATAGGGGTCGTTAGGCGTAAAAGGGTTAACGGAGAAAGGAATACGACTTTCAGATATTTTTCCAGTAACGATAAAAGTATTTTTCACTTTTATTATCTGATAAAATGATTGATTTGACCATCATAAAGGATTCATATGCGAGCCAAACGATAACACGTTCGCTGTTACAGGCTCTTCTCTTAGTAGCGAAGGGTATTATCGACGAGTCCTTTATTTCCAAGATTACTTAATTCACAGCATGTACTTTGAATCCATCAAAGTAACGTTAACACAAATATTTAACCCATGTACGATATAAATTCCCATATAATATACGTATATTTCCGTTAACATTGCTGAATATCACACCGTTGGCATCACAGGAAAATAGGTAAATTCCGAAACAAACACATTTGTGTACGCATATATATATATATATATACAGAGTGGCGCAAATGTCACGTGATACTGGGTATTTAAGTTGCCTCTAACGTGAAGGAAATTCTGCGTCACGCTGTATATAATGCAGTTTTAAAAACTGCAGCGAGCAGTTGTAAAGACGGTGATACAACAGCAGGTGATAGATAACACGCTCGTTAACAGTTTGAGACTCAAGTATAATAGATGGTGTCACTTACCACAGTGCTATATCACAGTCTTCTACTGCTGCTGAAGTGATATCACAATTTCTGTTAACGATGTCTGTCCAAAAAAAAAAAGGCAAAATTTGACACTGCTAGACCTTCGAAAGGGATATTTTATGACAGAAATTTACCACTTTGTTATAGGAAAAAGATATGACGCTCTGAGGCCCTCAAAAGGGATATTTTGCGAAAGAAATTTACCACTTAACACACATCTGTTATAGGAAAAAGATATGACACTGTGAGACCCTCATATGGGATATTTTGCGACCGAAATTTACCACTTTGTTATAGGAAAAAGATATGACACTGTGAGACCCTGAAAAGGGATATTTTGCGACAGAAATTTACCACTTTGTTATAGGAAAAAGATATGACACTGTGAGACCCTGAAAAGGGATATTTTGCGACAGAAATTTACCACTCAACACACATCTGTATAGGAAAAAGATACGACACTGTGAAACCCTCATAAGGGATATTTTGCGACAGAAATTTATCACTTTGTTATAGGAAAAAGATATGACACTGTGAAACCCTCATAAGGGATATTTTGCGACAGAAATTTATCACTTTGTTATAGGAAAAAGATATGACACTGTGAGACCCTGAAAAGGGATATTTTGTGACAGAAATTTACCACTTAACACACATTTGTTATAGGAAAAAGATATGACACTCTGAGACCCTGAAAAGGGATATTTTGCGATAGAAATTTACCACTTAACACACATCTGTTATAGGAAAAAGATATGACACTGTGAGACCCTCACAAGGGATTTTTTTGCGACTGAAATTTACCACTTTTCACACATGTTATAGGAAAAAAATATGACACTGTGAGACCCTCAAAAAGGGGTATTTTGCGAGAGAAACTTACCGCCTAAAACACATGTTTTATGTATTTTGTTTGTACAGCCCTACCTACTTCCTGTGACAACGGATATGACATTGTATTATGTATCCTACAGATATACCGTACACGCACGCACACACACTCACAATATACAACCATAGGTTTTATTTCCTTCACGAGGTGCACTGCTGTTAAGTATTATCCTAAGTTTTTTGGCGATCACAGTATCGTTTGACGGGCAAGCTTGCTGATGGTATTAGAACTTGATAGGAACGTAGTCTTCAAGAAGGACATGCGGACAATATACAAGCCAACACAGAGAAGCTCCAGTACTGATTTGAGGAACTCCCACACCCAAGCCGCGGTACAATCGATGTTTCTCTTTCTACGTACCCTCAAGCTAAGCGGAGGAAAACGTAAAGACGTGCGCAGTGGAGACAAGAGGAACCTTCCTACACCGGGGAGAGTGAGCCTCTAACTCTCACTTCTTTTTCTCTCATTGCCTCTCTTTTTTTTTCTTACAGCCACATATCTTTCCTTTGCTATGAACAAAAAGCTTTATGGTGGTGGATGTGCCTTCTGTGATATTAACTCGTGGAGACAGAGAGAAAAAAAGATGTTAGTCATTACTCCAACCAGCGGTTGGTAGCATTGCCTATTCTAGTTTCCTGGTGCTTTTGGGCCCCCTGCTTAGTAGACCAGGCTTGCCGAACAATCGATTCTCATTCTCTCTACTCCATCTTTCTCCCTTACTCTCCTCTCTCACTATTCAGCCCATCACTTCTCATTTAGTATGAGTTGTGCCTCCTCCTCCGTGCCCCTCAGGGCTAAGCAACACCCATCACAGCATCTGTGTTACCCCCCTTCTGTTTTCCCGCCATCTCTATGTATCCCCCTACCCATGCCCCCGCCATTGGTTCAGGCAACCCATCAAACCGCGTAGAATTCAAACTCTCCCACCCCCGCTCACGTCAGGTGAAGAGAACTGAACTCTGTCCCCTCTACCTCTCCACTCCGCCCTACTTGGCTTCAAAAACATCATCTCATACTATTCCAATACCGGCTTCCCGGCGGGAATGCACGAACGATGGCGGAGTTTACCGAAACCGGTTTATGGTTCTGCCAAAGTCGTGGTTGCAGTTTGATCAAATGCGCCTAGAAATGTTGTACGGGGCAACGAACAGAAGACGGTAGTGGTTTGTTAGCGATATACATGGATATTTAGTGTTGATGGACAAGAAAATAATTTTCGAAGGGTTAAAGTAATATGTTTGGTGTGTTGTGCCATTTACAAATCGTTGTAAACTTCGTCTTAAGGTGTTGTCACGGTGAAGCGTTTTGATATACCGTTCGTCCGTTGAAAGGAAAAACATTCGAATTTTGCGGCCAGCGAACGAAACAGAATAGCTGTCATGTCTGTAGAAGTATTTGTATAACATTTAAATTGTTGTCAACAGTATTTTCGACTCGCCATAAAAGTAAACAGCATTATTAACGGTTTATACCAACTTATTGATCTTCGTTATTTGAGTTAAGGTCAGTTAAGACATGGTGAATATTTTGTGATAGAAAATAAGCTTTACGTTATTTTGGATTCAAGTTATTTCGTATTACAAAGTGGGAAAGACGGGACTTGACATGTCCGTCGGTGTTTACTGCCGCCCGCGTTCAGTCCGCCAACTTCGGTAGACGCGGCACCGCGTCTTGACGGCTCAACGACGAACGCTACTGCCGGCAGTATCCTGGAGACGGCAGGTGGAGCCACAGCAACATGGGGCAATGATGCTCCAACACTGGAGTTCTGTTTAGTGGCAGGTAAGCCTATATACAAGTGCGCAACAAATGTCAATTGATATAATGTGAAGCATGTTTGAGAAAGCTATGGAATTGATACTAATGTATGCTTGATTTTAGTCATTAGCTACTCATCATTGCAACTTGTACTATAATTTGATGTGCGTGCGATGTATTTAATACAGTCGTCTGTGAATTTTGTTAAAGTTTCTTAATATTGTATTGGGTTAAGATTTATCAGCTCATTGGAACTGCCGAATGAAGGTTACACGGTTAGTGTTGGAAAAACTCCGAGCTGTGTGGTAGAAGAGCAACGTGGTAGAAGTTCTGATGTTGATAGATTGTTAATAATTTTGCGTTTTAATGCCATTGTGTGTACTTACGTTTGAAATCTCACGAAGATTTTTGTGGTTAGTTGTGCTTACATTTCCTCGCACGCAGTTCTTATTAAAGCTTTTTTTTTTTGGTGTTTTACATTTAGCCGTTAAACGCGAAACGGCTCGTCGCTGTTTCTGTGTGGCTGTCAGATCTATTTCTAAACATTTGACCTAGGAAATTTAAGTTTGCGGGTGTGAAAGAGCACCTGTAGTAGGTTTCACACTGGCGCTGTTAGGCCTATAGATACGGCGCATTCTTCCTCGAAAATTGCAATTGTAAGAAGCAGGAGTAGGCAATTAATTATTTGGTAATTAGTAAAAACATGATAACTTTCCATACAAGACGGGTAAATCAATGTCTGCGCGTGAAATTATGTGGTTTTATGTACATGTTTATCATTACATAAAGCCGCGTGACCGCTGTGCTAGGCTAGATCGGCCCGCTGCTACAAGCATGCTCCAAGAGGCGTAATTTGAAAACCTCCGAATTTAGTACGAAGTATGATGAGACGACCCCGATGATGTCAAAACGGTACCTGCTCTATTCACTACACAAACTGAGTTTCCGGAACGTTCGTTTATGAGTGCCTCATTTTCATTGTCCGTGTTAACCGGAACACTTCATATTCGTTTAGCAGAAAAATAGGCCACCGTAAGTCATTTGTTTTGCCTTTGTTTCTATTCCGTTTTGATAGTGCGAATTTCGCAGGTCTTCTCGAAGCGTACTATTTGAAATTCTGAAATACATTTTTATTGTATTATTCAGCCGGGTTTCAATGTGCGGTACTGAGTTTTATTTTTCTCTGATTTCCACTCAGAAATTAATTACTTTCTAAAATACTTTTTTATGTTTCTTTGTGTCCAAAGACATTAGCCTGGTAGGCGTATCAGGTCAACTCAATTAAATCGCCATTAAGTCGGGTGTAATACAAAGTAACGGAAAGTCTAAAGAACTGTATGTTAAGATACGTTTAGCAGTTCATTTAACACAAATGCGAAATTAATATTTAATGACTGGTAGTTGTACTGAGACCAGCCGACCCGAGGTATTGGGCGCGTAAGTTTTTGAAGAAAGGTCAGGAACATTGGCATTGTTACATCGAATACTGTAATTGCGTGTGTGTGTGTGTTTTGTGTTATTTCATATAAATCAGTCATGCTCCTTCAGAGCCCTACCAAATTGCCTGAGGGTTTATAATTTCATAATAATTATTCGGATTAGGCCCGTTTTGCGTAATCTATATGTTGTAATGTATTGGCCTTGTCTTTGTGTTTTTAATGTACTGAGTCCAACTATCATTACCTTGCTTTGCGTTTCTTTTTAACAAGATGCTGTTGCTCAGTTGGCAGGTGGTCCACCATTGTTGACTGTAAACAGCTTGTTTGTATATTATCGGCAAGACCCTGAATTTTTTTCGCGATCCCTCACGCAGGCGTTAATGTCGGCCTCTCTTCCCCTTGGTGGCCGTCGCTCTTAGCGTCAAGTTGGATTCGTAAGTGCTCGTTATTGCAAACGCGCTGTATTTACTATTACGTGGTATTTATGTTCCTTTTTTAGCTAGAATCTTGTGACTTCTTGGCCCATGCATTGGTGTATGAACTTCGCTTAAGTGCATAATTAAAGTTGCTTATGCAGTGAAGGGTTTTTTTTTAATATTTCTAATTTATATATTTCAAAAAATAAACATGCAGGTTTTAGTGATTCAGTTGGAGTGATAATATTGTAATCTGGCGTTATGAACGGTGGTTTGTACGTAATAGTGCTGTGAACACGCGAATATAGGCGGGTAGGCAGTGACTAGATGACGCCGTACTGAGCTCTTACAGTGCATAATATAAAGAACAGCCCGTGGAGGGTTGTTTTACTGGTCTGCGTTTTTAGGCCTAGTGTGTACGATACGAATAGGTATATGAAATAAACCGTTAGGCGTAAGAAACACTGTATGTGCAGCGAGGTAGATTTTCAAATACTGTATGTAGTTAGTGCCCAAGTAAATTGTTTGTAAACTGTTTCTTAAGCTTTAACGTACGCTTTAGGATGCTCCGGAAGCGTGGATTCTTGATCATTCAGTAGTTCAATGTTTTATTTTATCTTACAATTGTGTGGGAGGCAGCAAGAAATATACAGTTATAATTTTCCTGCGTTGCGTGATAACTTCTGAGTAGGTTTGTTTGTGGTGCAAACGGTTACATGGTAATTAGAACCAATTAAGTAATGATAAATTTCTGGGAATTCAGTGTAAACTTGTGTACACTAGATTATACGCGTTTTATGGTTGCTGTCACGTATTACGTCATTTGGCTTGTGTTGGTTCGGAATTAATTAAGGTAGAAGAAACCCTTTGACCACTTCGATATATTCTCGCATTTACATCCAAGGTCACTGCATATGGGATTTGTGGGACACAGAGTGGCACTGGGGTAGTTTTCTGTTCCAACCTGCTTCGGTTTTCCTCTGTCAGTAGCGTTTCACCAAATGATTGCTTCATACATTGCGCTCGTATACCACCCTCGCCATATATTCTTAGCGTCTGAGAGCGTCGTTTTGTGGCACATGTGTATGTCACTTTTTGCTCTATAATTGGAGATACAGAAAACAATGTAATTATTTATCGGTCTTATGTAAACAAACGGTAAGACTTTCTATTATAATATGGAGACACAAGTGTTGCCCCCATGTGAAATTGTATGCTTTGAACATAATGAGAGAATGTCAACCGGCAGACCAGAAATGTTAATTTAATTTGTAAGTGGTAGATTGCAGCCGCAGTGTACGGTTTACATATTAAAGCTGGTCATTGAGGATTTGTATTATTTTGTTATGTAGTGTATTAACACCAGGGGGATGCCTTACCTAAATATTATGTGATATGTATTCAGACTTGCAGGATAATCCTATTATTTGACATGATGCATAAGTAAGGAATTAGCCTGGGTCTGCGCATTCTTACAGTCGCGTTCCCAGTGTCATAGCTTGAAAACTTCTTCCATTGGCACTACAGCCTACTGTGGGCTTTGGCCTGTGGAACAATGTCCTTCCAATTTTTCCTATCTGCCACCAACTCTCTCCATCTTCTCACTCCCAGCACTTGAAGATCTCTTTCTACCTCATCTTTCCATCTTTTCCTGGGTCTTCCCCTTCTTCTCAACCCTTCCAGTTCTTGAGTGAAGATCTTTTTGGGCATCCTATCTTCCTCCATTCTGGGTAGGTGACGTAACCAGCTTATCCTTCACCTTTTTTCCATTTTATTATATTTTCTCCTTTGCCCATCTCTTCTAGTTCTCGAGTCGTCCGACTTTTCCATTCCTCGTTTTCATATTTAGGACCATATATTCTTCTAAATATTTTCCTTTCAAAAACTGTAGCTTGAAAACCCTGCATCATTTTGATGAGTCGAATTTGTATTCGGTTTTTATATGTGCTTATGTTTCACCCGTAGGTACTTTTATTCGCGGAATTCTGCGTGGCGTTTCAAGACTGTTAGGAGAGTGCAATTTTGTGTGTGTTTGTATACATGTTTATGTGCTTCTGTGCCATTGAGAGTGAAACTAGCAGATATTTCCACGCTTTCTAAGAAGTGTTAAGCGATACACAAGACTAGACAAAATAAGAAGTTGTATCATAAGAAAAGAACTAGAGATCCCTGGAATACCGGTGTGCCGATAAGTCCTTAGCCCAACCAGGAAGGAAACGACCTCGGTAGTATGTCAGGGACGCGCTACTTCAACAACATCGAGACGCGAGCTGTCATCAATTTTCTTTTCTTGAAAAGCAAGGCGCCGAAGGAAATTCACGCCATTCTGATCGAAACATTAGCTTGTTTCTTTCCTGGCTGGGTTAGGGACTTATTGGAACCTCTTTACAAGATACCAGATACAAACAAAATTGGATCAACCACCTTGAAAGAATGGATAACAGACTCCCGAAACATCACCCACAAACCCCGAGGACGAAGAGATCGTGGATACCCTGGGAAAAGATGGCAAGGCGTCGATGCAGGAACAGGCCAAAAGACCTATTCCTTGCAGGAAGATGATGATAAATGCTGTATCTTCCAGAGGTTTCGTTGTGTGACTCTGCATTGACCCAGATTAGACTGGGTCTTATTTGCAAGACCTTTTTGCAGCTTTATAATTTGAAGACTCCTTACCTACATTTTTGGCAACTGAAGTGCTTTTTTACTGCTTCATATTTCAAATGTTTTAAAGAAATTTTTATATGAAGTTGACCAGGCCCGTGTTGTTTACGTTCCGTCATGTCATGTGTGAGAAATTTCTGTGCAGCGTCGACTAAGTGTTGTGGGTTTTGTGCACCGGTAGACGGTGAAGTGAACGTAGTCTGAATTGCGGATTTCGTCATCAAGTCCCGCGACTTGTTAATCTCTTGTGGAAGAGGCTACTCCCTTCGTATCTTGCCCTTCTTACATCAGAACTGCTAGCAGAAATGAGAAGCTTTACGGCCTTTCTCCTTACAAATGAAACCTACCCGGTCTACAGCGTGTGTGATTCAGTAGAATGTAGTCTCGTAGTTGGACACTGATGGAAAGTTCGCAATAACACGGCGTATATTTCAACACGAATTATTGTGGCTAAATTTTTGACTTGTCTGTTTTTCGTTATATTGCCTGTAGTGGTTAAAGGACTGTAGAGGGAAAGGATTCCTTTAAAGTATCTCTTTATTTCCCCCCTTTTTTTGGTAGTTCATACGAAACTGGTTGTACTTAGTATCCCAGTAATCTTTTTCCACAGCACCGTACTTAGGTCGGGAGCTTCACCGCATACGAAGCCTGTCTCCGCCGGGAACCCAGAATCCGCTTTTTCCGTGTACTTGGTGTTAGCGTTATTTGATTGTAGTGTTTCGGAAGTCTTAATTTCACGCCTCGCTGTCTCCGCAAATATTTCGGGACACTGGACGGAGTTGTGTCTCTGCAGGTAGGGGGATTCGTTTAGCTTACTGGTCAAATCTTCGAGGATTGTGGGTCCTGTGATATTGCGGGCCTTGTAGGTGATGTAAAGGAATCTACGTACTACATGCGGATTTTCGTAATACCATCACCGGTAATTTTGACCGTTTGCGTTACTTCCTACCGTAAACGATGCACTATCTAAGGAAAGTACAAGTTTGTGCGTTGGATTTTTGTCCACCAGATAACCCGTAAGTCGAGAATTATCCGCCATTCTGCTTGGTGATCCGTTACGTGGCAAAGCCTGGTTTATTTTGTTTCTACAAATATTTCGACAATATACATATTCCATGGCGCGTTATTCGCAAATTAATTGTAAATGAACGCATTCTTTTTACAGGAGTTATTTCTCAAGCACTGAAACGTTTACTGTACTGACAGACAGCACAATGGTCAAAGACTCTGCCATGTTTTTGCGCCAATAAGAAGTTGCAACTCTCGGCAGACCAGCCTTGACGTGGCGGGTTCGTATTTCCCAACGCTCGGAGAAACGATTGGTTTATCGTATTATTATTATTATTATTATTATTATTATTATTATTATTGTCCTCATCTTCATCATCCCCATGCTTTAATGTTGGACTTGATACAGGGTCACTATTTTAACTTACCACTAGTATTGTTCTATCTCGCATAATTGCTGTTTTTATATTTTCGGGCAATTAATGTGTAAATCGTAAGTCACTATAAAGTAATCGAATGGACTTATTTTAGTCTTGTTGGTCACTTTGACACCAGCTGAAAAATTATGAGTTAACTGTTTGGTCAAACCGGCGTATAGTCTGTGCACAGATTATATTTTGTATGAGACGTATAAAATAGTAATCTATTTTAATTTACCTAATATAATATTTGTAATCGTATTGATTTTGGGGGACCGCGGTAGCACAGTGGTTAAGGTGCTGCCCTACAAATCGGAAGTGCGCTGGTTCGATCCCAGCTGATGTCATTGGAATTTTTCATTGACATAAAGTCCTTCCGATCGCACTATGGCCCTGGGGTCGACTCAGTCTCTAACAGAAATGAGTACCAGGAACATTTCCTGAGGGTAAAAAGCGGCTGACAGCCTTACCACCTTCCAGTGCCGTTGTCATGAAATCTGCGAACATTAACTTCCTTGAACCCTCTGGGCCAAGGGTCAGCTTTTATTTGATTTTAGGTGGTAGGATGATGATAGGCGTAAAAGTTAGATATAATTTCAATTTCGGTTTAGTTCCAAGTTTGAAATTTATTGCCTAGCGTCCGATCATAGTAGGAGCTTATAGGCTGCCGCATAAAATTGTGTGAATATGTTAATTGACGCTCTATCTACTATAGTGCTTCATTATTTTTGACACTGTGACCGGTGCTGTAATTGGTGTAGTATATCGGTTAACCATTATTCTTAGGTGCCATCCCCGTTGTGCGGTTAAACTATATGGTGAGGTGAATTCAGTCAAAAAACACAACTATAAAATATGGCAAAATGATCGTGTTTATTAGCAAGGAAAAACTACATGTTTCGGCCTATAGCGGCTATCTTCAGGTTCTGACAATATGCTGCTAAAAGAGTTAATATATAATATGCATAACCCGTGTGGCGATGTTGAGATCTCATCATGATTCTGCGTGCTGTTGTTAAGCTAAATTGGTGGGATGTTAATGGAAATGTAGTTAGCTCCGTGTGGATGTGGATCTGTAAAGCCTAGCGGTTTCCTTACGTACCACCAGGCTTAACATTCAAATATTCTACATGGTCCTCGTCTTGCCTTGAGTGTTTTGTTCGGATCTCAGAACAGACAGTTCCCTTTGCTGTCATTTAGTGATTGGTTTTATAACTGTCATGGGAAGTGTTTACAGCGCGGTACGGACTGATTCCCTATATAAAGCAGATTACGTTTTGTCTGTAAAAGGTTAATATTTGTTCCTATCTTGCAGTAAGTGTTTTAGTTTCATAATTTTATTTCTTGTGG
>Ga0123357_10010379_pt1 | contig 11840 bp, 15 predicted proteins | sample TergutEmb28metaG_FD_89873 | JGI IMG/M metagenome (GOLD analysis project Ga0123357, IMG submission 89873) | Embiratermes neotenicus P4 segment gut microbial communities from Petit-Saut dam, French Guiana - Emb289 P4 | ecosystem: Host-associated > Arthropoda: Insects > Digestive system > Gut ...
AGATGCGTGCCGATGCGCGAGAAGTATCCGTCCAGTCGGCCTGCCGCCGCTACATCCATTTCGTAGGTCATGCTCGCTTTCTCTCACGACCCTTGCCTCTTGGAAAAATTTTCGGCAGTGGTGATAGTCGACATGAACTGGTTAGAGGCCGCGAGCTGCAGGACAAGACCGCCGAACGGGCCCTTGTCGATGCTGGCAACCGTGCCAGTGACGAGGAGTTGTTTCCCTTTGTACTTATTATCTGCTGCGACCTCGTTCGACTGATAGTCGTTGAAGAGTTGCGAGCTGCTAACGGCGACGGTCTCCTTCTCCTTCGCAGCCTTTGCTTCCCCGGCCGCTTTTTGCTGTACGGTGGACTCGGAAGTAGGCGTCGATCCCTTCTTGTTTGCCGATCCGACGACGCCGCACATAACGCAGCCGCCGAAGAGGCAGCCGAAAACAATGAGCACGATCATCCAGGTGCTCATCCCTTTCTTCTTGGGGCCGGGTTGTGGGTAGCCTGGCTGGGCGTACCCAGGTGGTGGGCCATATCCCTGCTGCGGCGGGGATCCATATTCTCCAGAACTGCCTGGCGGCGGCTGTTGCATCATCTCCTCCTTCGGATGGCATGAAAGCTCCATTCGATGAGCGCGGCAATATGGCGTATGAGCTGTGGATCAAATTTATGAATGCGATGCGACTATTTGCCTCGATAAACAGAGGCTCAATTGACTCCCCGTGCCGCCCCCACCGGGACCTGAGAGCGTCAGCACACAACCCTCAGGCCCCTTGCCGCGTCCGTCTCCGTGCGGTGTCGGTGGCGAGGCGCTCGCGATGGCGAGCTTCGACTAACCGCAGCACCGTCGGCCATTCATCGGGCGTCGAGCCCGCAGCGGCGTTGTGTTCTTCGGCCGCGATCCGACCGAGATCGACGTCGGACAAGGTCACGTTGGCTTCGCGGTAGACGCGTCGGATCACGCCCAGGATGCGCCCGAGGAGCTCGCCGTCGACGCTCACCCGAAGCTCCTTCTGCGGTGCAGCGACTAGAGCATCGAGGTGCACGCCTGATGCCTTGGACAGACGCGCGAGCGTAATTGCTGATGGGTTCTGGCTCGTGCCATAGAGCAGACGGCCGAACTGTTGCGGGGAGATTCCCGCCACGCGAGCAGCCTCCGCTCGAGACCCGAGTCTCTGAACCACCTGATGCAGCCATGCGAGCAAGCGCTCCGCCTCCTCAGGCGTGATCTCTCTTTCGTCGGATTTCTTCGGCATGCGCAGCTCGTAAAACGATATGTTCAGTTTTTACTTGACCGAACATGGATGTTTATCCAAGCTGGTCTCGGTAGCGAGATTACTCGATGACAACCACCGAGGCACATTTGCGGCGGATCACGGGATGGCACCCGAGGAGATCAAGGCAGCTATCCGCATGCGCGGCACGACGCTGGCCGAGATCTCCCGTCGCGAGGGCCTCACCGAGGACGCATGCCGTCAGGCACTGCGTCGCCCGTGGCCACGCGCCGAAGCCGCCATCGCCTATTGCCTCGGCCTCGCACCCTCGGTGCTCTGGCCCGATCGCTACCAGCCACGGCGCCGCACGGCGCGAGCTCCCCGACGGAGGAGGATCGAGTCATGACTGCTTCCTTCAATGCTTCAATGGAGCCGCCGTGCGCGGCGGACAACAAGATCACATTCGAGTCCGCAATATCGGAAATGGACGCGCTTCTACTGCCGTTTGGTCTCCGCGTCGATCGGTCGGAGCTGAAGGAGATCGATAGTAGGTCCGAGACAGGTTATCCGGCTTCAATGGAGCCGCCGTCATGCGCGGCGGATAATAGTGAATATGTCGGTTCGCTTTGTGTTGAGTGTGATCAGCCAATCAGTAAGCCAGTAGTTGTGACGACGACAAGCTCAAATACCAAACGGTACACCACTCACGCCTTTTGCGGATTCGAGTGTCTGTTGGCGCGCGACACGCGCCTTGGCCGAAACTTCTCGTTTCCCGTCACTAAAATCCAACAATCCAAATCACCACTTGGTTCTCCATCATCTCCGGATGACGTGACATGAAGACTTTCTTGGCATCGTTGAGAGCCTCCTTCTCCGCTTCTCGATGCGGCCTACCTCGCGCAACCAGTTCCCTGACACGCGCCGAGTAGATCTCCCACATCTCTTTTTGGAGACGCTGTTTCGTTTCGTGGTCTGCAATCGCATGAAACTCACTCTGAAAGACGGACATCAACTCATAAACGCTCCATCGACTCAACGTGGCCAACTTCCCTCTGGGCGGGTCGCCGCGAACTCATTGAGTCTTTCGTAACCCTCTAACCCTCAGAGAGGAAAACATGAATCAGGCAACTACGCGTACGCAAGAGCGTACGCCAGAGGATGGTTTTGTCTTTGATCCACGGACCGCCGAACTCGATCCGGAACTTTGGCGGATCTTCGGCGAAGTCATTGTCACCAAGAAAAAGAAGCTCGCGCGCAAGACAGTCGTTCTTCGTCCGATCGATGCCGTGTGGAGCGAATTCACCAAGTGGATCGCCAGCTCCAATCTCCTTCCGCCGTCGCGCGCCGAACTCGAAACACGATGGCGCGAGTGGGTGAAGATGGAGATCCCCATCACCACCGAGGATCGAGCTCGCGAGTGGGCTGAGAGGGGGGCGTCGTGAACGCCGTTCTCTTCGCCGTCGGTGCCTTGCTCTTCGGCTGGCTCACGACGGTTGTCTACGTGCGGATCCGCAAGAACCGCATGGCTCGCGCGCTCCGGCGAGAAGAGCACGTCAACGCCATCGGCCACGTCTGTCGACGCATCCTGTTCGACATCTCGATCTTGGACACTGCTCCATCGAGCGAGATGCGTCTCGACGTGCAGAACGAGCTCGATGATCTCGTGTCGTCACTGCAAGTGGGGATCTCGCAAGTGCCGAATCTGCCGCCGGAGACCATCCAGTTCGCGGATCACGTGACGAGGTTCTTGCGCTCGCACGTGGTGAGTGGAGAGTGGGCCGGCCTCCGCGAGTGCGTCACGCCGCTCGAACTGCTCTCGTGGATCATCGAGGTGTCGTCGTCGCCGATGCGTCCTGGACATGTGGTCGCGATGCGTGGCGCGCTCGCATGGATGACCGCATCGCAAAACGTGGGGCACGCATGAGCGCGAAGGAGCCTCCGCCGCCGTGCCGGCACGGATCGAAATCCGTGTTCGAGGGCTACTTCGCGGAAGAAGAGGCCGCGCATCCCGAGCTCTACGAGGCTCCGTGCGCGTGCGGGACGTTCGCGACGTGCAGCCTGTGCGGGCAACCGCACGTGCTCGTCAAGCGCTGTCGACGGTGTGCGAAGGCGCAGATCGCGCCGGAAGGGAAAGAGACCATGGCGAGGAAAAAGGACGAAGAGACATCCACCACCGAGGCCTCAGAGGATGAAGGCGATCGATCGTTCGCCGTCTTCCTTCAGCAGATTGAGGACGGAGCGTTTCACGCGGAGATCTCGAGTGAGCTCCGCGCACTCTCGGTGAAGCTCGATGAGCATGTGACCACGTACGGCGTGGACGCGAAGGGATCGCTCACGATCACGATCTCGCTCGCAGCGATGCGCAACGGCACGATCGCCGCCATCGGCGACGTGAAGAAGAAGGAGCCGAAAGCGAAGCGTGCCGGCGGCGTGTTCTGGCTCACGAAGGGAAAGAACCTCACGCTCGAGAATCCGCGACAGCAAAAGCTCCCGCTGCGCGAGGTGCCAGCCAACAACGACCGCGTGCGCGATCTGCCAGTCGACGCGCGCACAACACGACAAATCTGACCGTCAATAAGGAGTTACATCATGCTGAATCCAGAAAAGCCGAATACAGTAAATACGTATTCCCATCAAACTACGCCGGAAGCGGAAGCCGTCGCCGCCATCGTGAAACGATATGTCAAGCCGACGCCAATCGATCCAAACAACTCGAAGGTCTTGGTGCTCCCCGAAGGACTTCGGGTCGAGTCGCTGAAGAAATTCATCGACGAGTGTCGGACAAGTCCCGAGCGCCGCAAAGGTACTGCGAACTTTGATGATCTCGATTCATTCATCGAGCACGTGAAGCGATTTGCTGACGAGGGTTCAGCGCTGTTCGCAAGCCAACTACCAGAGCCGACGCTTACGAGCGTCCTTGATTACCACTGGGAAGGGCCAGAGTCCGAAGCGGATCCTCGCTTTGGGGAACATCGCGGAGTCTATTCTTTCCCCGTCTCCAATGAGTGGGACGCGTGGATAGAGTCGAACAACAAGCCATTCGATCAACGCGCGTTTGCAGCGTTCCTTGAGGACCGACTGACCGACGTCGTGGGCGATCCATCGAATGCAGGAGAACGTTCGAAGCAATTCGCCGAATCGATCAATGCCACGTTCGCTCCGGCCTGGAAGCTTCTTGAGCTCTCCCGCGGGATGTCAATCCGCGAGGGATCGATCGACGGAAGAGTGTCTCGATCCAGTAGATCGTCGCCTCGCACGATCGGCACCTTCGCTCTGGGGTGCCCGGAGGGATCTCGTACGTGATGAGTCGACGCTTCTTTGGTTGAGCGAAGCCGAGATCTGCTGGGCTGTTCGACGCGGGCTCGGCGTCCTGCGGGAACTTGCGGGCGGCTTCGGCGCGCCCATCTTCGACCGTCGCGATCGCGAGATCGAGATTGCGCTGCACGCTCTCGACAGGCGTCATGCGGCACGCTCCTCGCGCTCGAGCGCGCGAAGGAGGCGGGTTCGCGTGCGACGCAACATGTGTCCGCCGAAGCGGGCGGCATCAAGCACGGTGTCGCTGACGTGCAGATCGCGCAGCGCTCGGTTGACGCCGACGCGATCGATGTATCTGCACCTCCGTCGCATCCTCACCCCCATAAATCCATCGGAATTGTGGTGGGCCAACCGGGACTTGAACCCGAAACCAATGGATTAAGAGTCCACTGCTCTACCAATTGAGCTATTGGCCCAGCGAGAATCCGCCCATTACCTTTCCGTGCGGCTCAATGTCAAGCGGCATCACGATGCGGCAGCCGCTCACCAAGGGATTCTTGTTTTTCTTCCGCTAAGCTTGGCGAGAGCATGCTCGCGCTGTACCGCAAGATTCTCGGCCACCCGTTCATCTACGACCAGGTTCGACCGCGCGTCGTCGGCGGCATCGACATGCGTTCGGTCTATGCCGTTCTCGAAGCCGACGGCGCAGGGCGCGCGGTGCTCGACGTCGGGTGCGGGACCGGCGACGCACTTCGTTACCTCACGCGTTTCGAAAGCTACTTGGGTATCGACACCGATCCGGTGGCTATCGACGCAGCTCGCGCGCGCTACGGGAAGCGTCCGGGTGTCCGCTTCGAATGCCGGTTGCTTGCGCCAAAGGACATCGCCGATTTTGCGCCCACCGGCGTCGTTCTCTCAGGCGTTTTGCACCACTTGACGAACAGCGAGGGGGAGGGCGTTCTCACGCTCGCACGAAGCTCGCCGCGGCTCGTGCGCGTCGTGACGAACGACATCGTGTTTTTGCCCGGGCACACGTTCAACAACGTGCTCGCCATGATGGATCGCGGTCGTTATTGCCGTGATCCCGACGCGTACGCGAATCTCGCACGCTCCGCCGGATTCGAGATCGCCGATGGGCGCATCCATGCGTCCAGCCCAACGAGCCATCGCGTCCAGTATTACATGATGGCGCTCGAGCCTCGAAGAGTGTGCGCGGCGCAGGTTCTCTCGGGTGAGGCCTTGCCATGAAGGCGCTCGTGACGGGCGGCGCCGGCTACATCGGCTCGCACATGGTTCGCACGCTCCTCGAAGCGAATCACGAGGTCACCGTTCTCGATGATCTATCGACCGGATACCGCGATGCCGTGCCGGCCTCGATCCCGTTCATCGAGGGCGACATCTCCGACAGCGCGAAGATGCGAGTCATCCTCGCGGGCGGGCACTTCGACGCGGTCTTCCACTTTGCCGCAAAGATCCGTGTCGAAGAATCCGTGAGCGATCCGCGTCGCTACTACCGCGGGAACCTCGTCGCGTCGCTCCGCTTGATCGACGCCGTGCTCGACGCCAAGGTGCCGTCCTTCGTGTTGTCGTCAACGGCGGCCGTGTACGGCACGCCGGACGTCGTCCCGATCCCCGAAGATCATCCCACGCAACCGGTGAATCCGTACGGCGCAACGAAGCTCGCCGTCGAGCGCGCGCTCCACGCCTACGGGCTCGCTTACGGTCTCAAGTGGGCTGCGCTCCGGTACTTCAATGCGGCTGGCGCATATCCCGAAGCAGGGCTCGGCGAGCGGCACGATCCGGAGACACATCTCTTGCCCATCGTTCTCGACGTCGCACGCGGCAAGCGTCCGTCGATCTCGATCTATGGAACGAACTGGCCCACGCCCGACGGCACGTGCGTTCGCGACTACATTCACGTTCGCGATCTCTGCGACGCGCATCTCGTCGCGGCCGGATACCTCGCGAACGGTGGTGAGAGCGGTGCGTTCAACCTCGGAACCGGGCAGGGGCATTCGGTGCGCGAAGTCATCGACACCGCACGGCGGATCACGGGTCGCGACATTGCCACCGTGATGGCGGGTGAGCGTGCGGGCGATCCTGCCGCGCTCGTTGCCAACGTGGACCGCGCCGAGAAAGTGCTCGGGTGGAAGGCACGGCGTCCGAGCCTCGACGGGATCGTGGCGGACGCGTGGGCGTTCATGCAGTAAGAGAGCTCACGCAAGATGCCTCGCCCGGAGCTGTCGCTCGTCATTCCCATCTACAACGAGGAAAAGGTCCTTCCTCGTCTCGATGTGCGGCTGCGCGAGCTGCTCGGTGCGCTTGCCATGAACGCCGAGGTGATCTTCGTCGACGACGGGTCGAAGGATCGCTCGCTCGAATTTCTCCGCGGCATGGCCGCACGCGAGCCGCGTTACCGCGCGCTCAGCCTCTCTCGCAACTTCGGTCACCAGCGCGCCATCTCGTGCGGAATGGATGCATCGCGCGGCAGGGCCGTCGTCGTGATGGACGCGGATCTGCAAGATCCTCCGGAGATCATCGTCGAGATGGTCGCGCGATGGCGTGAAGGTTTCGACGTCGTCTACGGCCGCCGCCGCTCGCGCGATGGCGAGACGTTCTTCAAGGTCGTGACGGCGAAGATCTTCTATCGAGTTTTCGCGGCGATGATCCCCATCGAGGTCCCGCTCGACACCGGAGACTTTCGCTTGATGAGCCGTCGCGTCATCGTCGCGATGCGAGAGCTGCGCGAGACGCATCGCTTCGTGCGCGGCCTCGTCGCGTGGGTCGGTTTCAAGCAGACCGCCGTTGAGTACGACCGCGCCGCGCGCGTTGCAGGCGAGACGAAATATCCGTTCAGCAAGATGCTCGCGTTCGCCATCGACGGCATCGCGTCGTTCAGCATCTTGCCGCTCCGCGCTGCGACGTACATCGGTTTGCTCGTTGGTTTTGCGAGCGTCCTCTACGCGATCATCGCCGTCATTAGCTATCTCGCAGGGCACACCGTGCCCGGCTGGACCACCACCGTGGTGCTCGTCTCGTTCCTCTTCAGCGTGCAACTCCTCATGACGGGTGTGCTCGGCGAATACGTCGGCCGCATCTACGAGCAAGTCAAAGAGCGTCCTCTTTACGTCGTTGCGGAGAGGATCAATTTCAAGCGCGCGCGCCGCCGTCGTTTCGAGACGCTCGCTGGAGTGGCGCCGCCCGCCAACTCTGCATCATCCTCGGACCCCGTCGACCCTTCATCGCTCGAGACACTGGTGGGAGTGGCGCCGGACGTCCGTGGGCCGAGTGTTACGAAGGCGATCCGATGAGCGTTGAGACGGCGTCCGGATTGCATCGGCTGTTTTTCTTTCTCGTTCTCTTGCCGTTCTTCACGGTCTTTCCGTATCTGCGTACCGTCAACAATCCCAACGAGTTCGTTCGCGTGTTCACGACGATCTCCATCGTCGAAAACCACACGTTCTCGATCGACGAACCCGTTCGTACGTGGGGCTGGGTCAATGACATGGCGCGCGTTCCTTCGAAGACGGACGGCACCCAGCACTACTTCATGGTGAAGGCGCCCGCGGTCGTCTACGCAGGTGTGCCCGGCTACTTCCTCTTCTCGAAGGTCGTCGCGCCTTTGCTCGGACATCACTATCCAACGGCAACGTCTTCGCAGGAGGACAAGCTTTGGTGGCTTCGGAACAGCACGTGGGCGCTTCGCCTCGTCACGATCCAGCTCCCTTGCTTCTTGTTTCTTCTGTGGTTCGAGAAATACCTGCGCGACTTCACGAAGGATCCCCTGCTTCGTTACGCCACGGTGGCGGCGCTCGGACTCGGCACGAACTTCCTCGCGTACGTGCACATGTTTGCGAGCCATTCGCCTTATGCCGTCTCCGCGTTCCTTGCATTCGCGCTCACCGAGCGTGAACGACGCATCTCGCAGAGCGCGACGGAGCGACGCTGGACCATCGCCATGCTCGTTGGATTCTTCGCGAGTCTGTGCGTCGCGCTCGAATATCAGTCGCTCTTCGTCGCCGTCATCCTGTCGATCTATGCAATCTACACGTTTTGGCGGCCGACGCGGCTCATCGCCTTTGGACTCGGCGGCCTCATCAACATCCCGCCGGTCATGTACTTCCACTGGAGGGCGTACGGAAATCCGCTGACACCCGGTCATCAGATGCTCGAGACCCAGCAGTTTGCGATCGAACACAAGCAAGGTCTCTGGGGCATCCTCTGGCCAAGTTGGGATCACATCAAGGCACTCGCGATGGATCCTGGTTTCGGTCTGTTCGGCATGAGCCCGTTCATGTGGATCGGTCTCGTCGGGATCCCGCTCCTCTTGTTGTTGCCGCTGGGCGAACCCTCGCAGCGTGCGGGGATGCGCCTCGCCACGGCCGTATGGGCGCTCGCGTGCGCTGCGCTCATCGGCGTCAACGCGGGCTTCGTCGAATGGCGCGCGGGTTGGACCGTGGGTCCGCGCTACCTCGTCGCGGCAGGTCCGTTCTTCGCGTTCGGTGCAGGTTGCACGCTCGAGCGCTTCTCCGGCACGAGCTCCGTGCGCAGAGCGATTGCGCGTGGAGCTGCGGGTGGCCTCGCGCTCGCAAGCATCCTCGCCATCGGCACGGTCGGCATTCTCTACGACACGCTCCCAACGGACATCGCTCGCCCCTTCGCGCAGTTCTCCGTTCCGCTCATGAGGACTGGATTCGTTCCGCGTCACGTGGCGGAGTGGGTCGGGTGGACGTCGACGACGTTTTGGTATGTCGTCTGCGCGGCCATGCTGCTTGCTCCGGTCGTCGCGGGATTATGGCCAACGCAAGACCGCATTTTTGTCTACGGACTTCGTGCGCTGTCCTTCGTGCTCGCACTCGCTGCCGGCATGATTCCAGCGCTGAGCCCACCCCAAGACGGGAGCGCGCTTTTTGTTCTTAGTCCTTCTACGCGCACGTTCACCCAATTCTGGGAGCCGCCCGGCCGCGATCGCATCACGCTTCTGCGCAAAGAAGCCGACCACATTGGGTCGAGCCAATCATGTGTATGGTACAAGCTTGCCGATCTCGAGCGTGTCATCGGTCAGGACGTGCAGGCTTTACGCGATGAAGCGCGCGCCTCGATCGGCCTCGACCGCTGCAAGTAACACACTCGCCCGATGCACACTGTCGCGGGGCGTGGCGTCGTGGCGAGCGCCTTGCTCGGCGTTCATCGTGGTGCTCGCGAAAGCGATGGAACGCGAAGTGTGCGAACGCGTCGAGCATACTTGTGCTCGCGTCGCGCTTCTCTGTGCTGTCATCGCAGCGCTTCTGGCGATCGTCGCGTTGATAGGATGGACGAGCGGAGAGCTGTGGCTGAGTGGCGCGGGCGTTGGCTTTCCGCTGATGGCTCCGAACACGGTCGTCTCCGTGCTCTTCGCCGCGGTGGGCGTCGCGTTGCTCGCCATTGAGCGCGCATCCAGAACCGTGCGTGTGCTGGGGCGAATCGCCTCGGTCGCATCCGGCCTCGTTGGAGCGGTCACGCTTGCCGAGTACGCGCTGCGCACGGATATCGGTTTCGATCGCCACGTGTTCATGCCGACCGCATGCCGTGATCTCGTCTCGTGCGTTCGTCCTTTGGTCAACTCTTCCTTCGCGCTCTTGCTCCTCGCGTTCTCGGCGCTCACCATCGACGCCAAACGCAGCTTCGTGCGTACGCTCTCGTCGCTCCTCGCGTTGGTCGTCGCATTCAACGCGGTCACCGGACTCGCAGGCTACGTTTACGGTGTCGCTCCTCTCGATGGAGTGCCGAAGTACCTTCTGCGCACCGGCCTGTCGATTCACGCAGCGATCGCCTACGTGCTCTTGTCGGTCGGCATCTTGTGCGCACGTCCCCGGGCGGGTCCCATTGCGATCATCACGAGCGCACGCGGAGGCGGAATCATCGCGCGCCGCTTCTTGCTCGCGATCGTTCTCGCGCCGCTCATCGGTCTATTTTTCATGATCGGACAGCGCGCCGGCCTCTACTCGTCCGAAATGACGGCCGCACTGAGTTCGATCACCACGATGGTGATCGCGGTCGGGCTCATCATGCATAGTGCACGGACTGTCGATGACGTCGAGCATCGGCTGGAACGAGCCGAGGCACGTCACCTCGAGCTCGTCGAACGCGCTGCGCGCGCAAACGCGCACGTCCAAGCCTTGGTCGATCAGATGCCTGCCGGTGTCGTCTTCGTCAACGCTGCTGGTGTCGTCACGACGCGCAACAGGTTCATGGAGGCACTCTCGTCGAATGGATCGATGGATCTCCGGACTCCGCAAGACGAACCGCTCGAAGCGTCCTCTCTACCTCTCGCGCGCGCACTTCGAAGCGGCGAGACCGTGACCGAGGAGCTCGCGTTGCGCGCATCGAGCGACAAACTCGTGCCCGTCATCGCGTCCGCGGCGCCGGTGCGTGATGTGCGCGGTGTGACCTTTGGTGCTGTCGGCACCTTCCAAGACATCACGGCGCTCAAGGAGCTCGAACGCATGCGCGAAGAGTGGATGAGTGTCGTCGCGCATGATCTTCGCCAGCCTCTCGGGTCGTTGTCGCTCTCGGCGCAGATGCTCGCGGAGACGCCGCTACCAGAGAAAGCTGCGCGTGCAGTCGCGCGCATTGCTCACGCAACGTCCCGGCTCGAGCGCATGATCGGAGATCTCTCCGACTTGTCGCGCCTGGAAGCGCACCGGCTCGTGCTCGATCGACATCCCGTGGACCTGCACTCGATCGCGAAGGAAGCGAGCGAGTCGTTCACCGGGCGGGATGCCTCGCGCCCCGTTCGCGTGACGGAACGCGGCACGCCGCAGTCGCTCGTCGCGGACGATGCGCGTGTCGATCAGATCCTCGGAAACCTGCTTTCGAACGCTGTCAAATACGGATCTCCCAATACACCCATCGATATCGATATCGATTGGGGTGAATTCGAAGTCGAGATTTCTGTCGCAAACGAAGGCGCAGGGCTGCCACCCGAAGATGCCGAACGGATCTTCCAGCGTTTCGAACGAGGATCCGTTGGAAGGCACGGTCGCGTTGCCGGTCTTGGACTTGGCCTTTACATCTGCCGCGGCCTCGTGGAAGCCCACGGCGGTAGGATCAGCGTCAAGAGCGTTGTCGGCGGTCGCACGGTATTTTGCTTCACTCTGCCGCTCGCGACAGCGCTCTCAGAACGTGACCAGGTTGCGGATGACCAAACCGACGACACTTCGCCCCTTCGCATTCGGCCGTATTCACGCCATCGAACCGGCGCCTACTAGGGCAGGGCAGGCACGGGGGCCTGCCCTCAGGATCCTACACAAGTCGATTTGTCATGGAGAACGGGGGTTGGACCCATGGCAGGGTCCGATAACGAAGTAGGTTGCAAGAGACGATCAACCGTGATC
>Ga0123357_10010381_pt1 | contig 11839 bp, 9 predicted proteins | sample TergutEmb28metaG_FD_89873 | JGI IMG/M metagenome (GOLD analysis project Ga0123357, IMG submission 89873) | Embiratermes neotenicus P4 segment gut microbial communities from Petit-Saut dam, French Guiana - Emb289 P4 | ecosystem: Host-associated > Arthropoda: Insects > Digestive system > Gut ...
ACACTATAAAAAGGCAAAAACTCACCAAAGGCTGAGATGAACAGCTACCCAATTGGATGAAGGAGAATGGAAAGTAGAATGAAAAACTGACGATAAGCTCCTGGAATGGGCCGACCGTTCATGTTTGCTGCTTTATGTTAGCGCGTGCATCCACTAAAACATTCGTTAGCCGAGTCCGAAAAACGGCGAAAAAAATCTTCGTTAGCCGAAAAATTCGTTAGCAGGGTCACTCGTTAGCCGAGGTATCACTGTGTATATAAAACTGTACAGTCTAACACACTCATACCCACTCACCATACCATACCTCCCCCTCCCACTGTACCTCTTTCCAATCAGGACTCTTCCATCATCCATACAGTGTAACATGAAGACTGGAAATGACACTTTACTATCAAAGTACTCTATGTATTCAAATTAAATACACTAAATGGTGAGCATACATGTCCATGTTACTATAAAAATTCAAGTGATGTACAGTTAAGTTATTAGTGAACACAGTAACGTAGACAACATATTCACGGAACCATGAAATTTGTGTATATTCAACGCAAGCAACGTAGCTACACACGTGACAAGATACGCACTCACCATGCACGCTGTACAGATGTAAGTAATGCAACCGCGCACAGCACATATAGATAACTCAAAAAAACCCATACACTATTATAAGGTAAAATAGTTTATTATACAGTTGCAGATTCATCATAATTTCATCCAGCGACCATACAGTTAATTATTACTACATTTCCGCACAAAAGTTACAGATTCACCATAACTGTATCCAATGACCCGAATGTCACTACTTGTCCACACAAAAAGAAATGCCATTTACACTGGAGAAGAAGAAACCTAATGATATTACATTCATAAATCAGGATAAAATAATTCATCAATATCACTACCTACAATTCTAAAAACATTACTCTATTATTCTCCCTCCATTTAAAATTTTATTACTTACAACTTTTAACCTTATTACTTATTTTACATTTGAAATTACATTTATTTTCAATTCATAATATATATTAATAACATGTAATATGAGATCTTGTACTCTATAAAGCATTGCTAATTTTATATAAAACTTTTTTAGGGCTCAGCCGTAAGGTGGCTGTATAAGAGGAGTCCAAACTTGTTGCTGTTAAAAATGATTTAACTACCTTTAATTTTAGTTACTCAATAAAAAGTTGTGTTAGACTGTACAATTATATATATTCTGTTGACGTATCAAAGAACTTTAAAGCTGCATTATCAGCTGGAACAAACAAAGTGTCCTTCCTTCACATTAAACTTTCAGAAATCACCTTGCTTTAAGCCACTTGTTGCCAGGCTCATTGATATACAGGTGCGTGGAAATTAAACCATTTACAAGAGAGAGCTTTGTGCACAATTTGATAATTAAAATTCTTGAAAATGAAGAACATACATGGTTTTGCTGTTTCTTAATATGCATATAAGAATTGTATGCAGTTTAAAACCAGCATCTCGACATTCGCCTTCTGATATCTTGACAGTCGTAGGAGAGTATTTCTCATCAATTCAGTCAGGTCACCTACAATTTAGGATGTCTTTTACTATGAAATGCATGTAATAGACAAGAAGTGGTGATATATTCACATCCAAACAGGGAAAGGAGGGGACTAACATATAGTCACAAGTGGTGGTGTTAGTGGTGGTAACCATGTTAACTTTTTAAAGTTGTGTAGCTTTGCTTGCTGAGGTTGTTTCTTTAATTGTACACCATATCAGCTGAGTACATTCAGACATTTGTGCATGAAAATTATAGCACTACACTACTACATTGGCTTTCAAAGCATGTGCTAAAATGGCACTTGTCTTTTTTGTATCCATTCATGTATTGTTCCATGTAGAATAGTCATGTTGTCATTATGTGAATCACCTTGCCATTCATACATCGCTTATTCGCTTTTCCACATCTTTGTGAATACCATATTTTATTTCCTATGTAGTGGTTGTAATGGTTGTAGTACTGTCATTTGGTTCCTGGGGCCACATTTATGACAATTGGGTGTACTGCTACGTGAAAGAGAGTTTGAAGCGAAGGCGGTCGAAGCTGTATATTACATGTCCACTCCTGACACCTCGGAGAGTTATGAGAGATCGGGCAGAATTTATGTGTGGAGTGGAATTTATTCTGACTTGATTGTGATGTGTGTAGTGGTGTCAGTTTAATTGTTTGACAGACAGGAAATTGTTATGTAAGAACATGGAGGAGAAAATCCCCAATTCCTAATGCCTGCAGGCATGTAGCTACATGTGTGCAATGTATATTACCATACGTGCATTAAAATTGTATGCCTTTATGCTGTATGAAATTGTTTGTTTCGGGGGACATTATACATGATATACACACATCAGAATTTTAATAAATTGTGTTATAGTGATCATGACATAATTCTCTTAAAGTTTAAGACATGAGATCATCATTTGCTTTCTTGTAACATTTTGTTGCTTTTCAGGTGCCACTGAATGACATGTTTGGTTTTGCCTCAGAGTTGAGGTCTGCTACACAAGGGAAAGGTGAATTCAGTATGGAATATTGCAGATACTCACCTGTTCTGCCAGATGTACAAGAAGCAATAATTCGGCAATATCAGGAAAGCCAGGGCATCACACAGGAGCAAAAGAAGAAGAAGAATTAATGTAATTTATGTAATATGTAAATAATGGACATGCTATTTTAAATGAATAAATGCCAAAGACTTAGCAGTTGTGTCAATTTCAGGATTGTGAGACAGTTGAATAATATCATAGTAGCTTGGATAAACATTCTTGTATAGTGTGAAATGGTAGGATGGCTGTACATGTTTTGCAATGCATGTGACTTTGGTCATAATATATTTGCATTATGGAATTGACAAAAACTACGCAAAAGCTTCAGGCTTATATTGTAATCAAGGATCTCCATGATGCACAATTCACCAGAAGAGCTAGAATCAAATGAAGGTTTTGCTCATTTTTGCCCTTTGGTCATCTATAGTGCATAAGAAATTGCAGTTTATGTGAACTGGTACATCTTTCTACCTGCTTGCACAGTTATTATACATGCAGAACAGTGGAGAAGGGAAAAAGCTCTATATGTAGGTCATATCTGTCTCTGAGCTAATATCAGATTTTTGTAAAATTTGCATTAAAAACTCTGACCAGAAGTTGTCAGAGAATTTTGGCTGACATTTGTATTGATCCCTAATAAAAACCAACCTACATGATATAAGTATACTTTTTTTTGTGTTATATGCATTTTGCAGTTTATGTTCTATGTGGGAGACCTCTACAAAATAGGTAAGCCATTTGCAATTTTTTTTACCATATCTATTCACAGTATAGTCTAGTCTCCCTCTCGCTGTGGAGATCCGATTTTGACCCCAGACCAGTCCAAGTGAGATTTGTGGTGGATGAAGGGGCACTAAGGTACTTCAGTTATCCCTATCCATATCTTTTTACCAATGAACAATACCCACGTTTTATTTATCTATCATCATCATCATCATCATAAACATCAAGGATTGGATCCTTTGATCCGTTCCGTCTCCAAAGTTACAACTGCTCTCTCTGTTTCTATGGTCTTTCAATTGTTCTCCTACCTTTTGATCTGTAGTAGTATGAGTTCAAAGGGATTCGGTTTTGTGACATTCTTTGCAAGTGTTGAAACCATTTCCATCTGTATTCATCCATCTTGTCTAGTATGCCTGTAATCTGTAGTTCGCGTCGTATGTAGTCTTTTGTCTTGTGGTCATAAAGAGTGTAGCCTGCCAGAGGTCTCAATAACTTCGTTTCTGTCGCTTCAATTCCTCGTCTTTGTGAGGCTGTTAGAGTTTAATTTTCTGACCTGTATAAAAATGTAGGTAAAACTAAAGTGTTATATATTTTCAAAATAGTTTCCATTCTCACTTACCTAAAAATATTTCTCTTAATAGTATCTATTAATTGTAAAAATTTTGCCAATTTGGATTCTATCATTGACGGTATACAATGTTAGCAACTGAAAAAGTCATTAATTGAAGTATATCTTTCTGTGTCTCGAATATAGCCCATAAACTTCTGAGATAATGTTAACATAAGGGGAACTTCATCAATTTGCATCTCAATATTCACATTTTTAAGTTAGTTTAATACACTTACGACATTTTGATAACTTGTACTGTATTATGGACTACACCCTTTCCGGTCTCGTGTATCATGAAGGTGAGTTTAATTCTGCACTGGAACAGCATTTAGTTTTTGTAGAGAAAGCACGTGTAACTGTTTACGTACACTAGCAGACGACAGCGTAAGGTGTGCCACTCCGAAGTGACGTAAATAGTACCCACAAATCTTTGCTGCAGAAGGATGAGAGCTGTAACATGGCGATGGTTGTGGCGAAGATGAGCGGTCACTTACAAACTCAACTTACAAGGTCTTTGGAAAGATTATTAGAGGAAGCATACTTAAGTGGCGAGTTAAAGTTAACAGGAAGGAAACTGAAGGATTTCCCCAGCGTGGGAGAAAAGTATAACCTCAGCGACACGGTTTTTGCAGGTGCGTACACAGTTCTGTCGAAGCGTAAAGCCTGCCGGACTGCTTTGTTGGTAGGTAGGGCAGGGCCAGTGGGTAGGGATGTCAAGTCACTTATCGACTGGATAAATGTTCGATATAATACCGTATTACGTAGGCCTGTGTGTTTTTTCGGAACCTGTTGTAATTTAAATAATTCCTTTTTTATTTCTAGTTAAGTGAAATACCACAGGGCTCCGAAGGTAGCAATGTAGAAGGTTAAGTGTACAAATTAATCTCCGCAGGTAAAGTGTTGAGTGCAGTGTAGCGCACATAAAGTTTGATTTTATTGGTTGAAGGACGTTTATAGATGGTCGTTGCAGAATACTGTAATTGGAAGAAATAGGCCTATAAATATGCAGATGTGTTAACCTGACATTCTTCAGCCCTAGAATTGAATGGCCAAATATGTTATCAGAGTTTTGAACGTGTGTACATATTGTAAAAAAAAGACGTTGCTGTTGTCATTTTTATTGAAGGCCATGAAACATCGTGCTCAGATTCACCCGGGTGCAGTCCCGGTGTAGTCCGTGCCGGATTAATGGTGGGCAGAGTGGCATTTGGTCAGGTTCATGTTCGTTTTTCCCAGCCAGTTATAATTTGGCAGTAATCCATACTGGTTGACGTCTGGGGCTGCTACAGACTAATTTGAAGTGCCAGTACCAGGAAACGTGGTGCCCACCCAGTCTCCTATTCAGTGGATATCATGTGTGTGTGTGTGTGTTTTTGGGGGAGGGGTGTGGGGTTGGGGTAAAACTACCGGGGCGTGAAGCTGACTAGTCAAATTCATGTAGTGCTGAGGTTAATGTGTGGAGTTAGACATCTGCCCCCATATGCCTCAATAGTATGTTTCATTAAGCACAGGCACAACTTGACCATCTGCACCAAGACATTTATCCTCACCCACTTCTAAAATAGTACTTACTTACTCCATGGAACAGAGTACTTCTTGAGAAGCTAACTGTTTCTCAGCTAGTCAAGAAATTCCCCGCATTTTATGGAATATGAAATTACTGTGTCTGCAAGAGCACATCACCTATCCCTATCTTGAGCCAGATCAGTCCAGTCCATGCCCCCCATCCCACTTCCTGAGGATCCATCTTAGTATTATCCTCTCATCTATGCCTGGATCTTCCATGTGGTCTCTTTTCCTGAGGTTTCCCCACCAAAACCCTGTATGCACCTCGCCTTTCCCGCTACATGCCCCACCCATCTTTTTCTCAATTTCATCACCCATATAATATTTAGTGGGGAGTACAAATTCTCATTATGTAGTTTTCTCCACTTCCCTGTTGCCTTGACCCTCTTAGGCCCAAATATCCTCCTCAGCACCCTATTCTCAAAAACCCTCAGACTATGTTCCTCCCTCAGTGTGAGTGACCAAGTCTTACACCCATACAAAACAACAGACAAAATTGTATTTCTGTGTATCTTAATCTTTATTTTTCTGGATAACAAACTGGAAGACAAAAGATTCTGCACTGAATGATAATAAGCATTCCATGACTTCAGCCTGTTTTTAATTTCTTCCTGAATAGAATTTAGATATGTTACAGTTGTCCAAAATATTTGAACTGTTCCACACTTTCAAAGGAACTATTATTAATCTTTAAATTGTGACTTCATCATGCATTCTGATCTTGAGACATGACGAAGTAATTAGTTTTATCAGCATTTGTTTCTAGTCCAATCTCCTTACTACTAAATGTTCTTTGTTTTTCTGTAAAGTATGTTCACATCTGGCCGGTGTATTAACATAGTAAGCATAAACCAGAAGCTGATATGTACCATTTAATTTCAAGTCATCGTGGTGTACCTGAATCCTCCTCATGGCATACACTAAGCAAAGTTGAAAAGCCATGGCTATAAAGCATGTTTGTTTCAAACCATTCTTAATAGGAAGTTTGTGAGACAAATGTTTGCCTACCTGGACTTTGATATAGGTTTCATTCAAACACTTTTTTTAGCTTTACCAGTTTCATGTGGATACCAACCTGAATGATAATATTATACAAGACCTGCCTCCTAACTGAATTATAGGCTTTCTTGAACTCTATAAATAGCCGATGCACTGCTTTGTTTTATCCGGATTTTTTCTCAAGTATTTGGCGACTGCAGAATGTATGATCAGTTGTTGACCTGTTGCATCGAAATCCACGTTGTTGGTCCCCAGTAATTTCCTCTGCATATGGAGTTAACCTTGGCAGACAGCTGTTGAATAAAATTTTGTATGTAGATGTCAGAAGTGATTTGCCTCTATAATTACTAAAGTCTGTTTTATCACCCTTATTATAGGCAGGTACATTGATCGACACCGCGGTAGCACAGTGGTTAAGGTGTTGTGCTACAAATCGGAAGGTTGCTGGATCGATCCCAGCTGGTGTCAGTGGATTTTTCATTGACATCAAATCCTTCCGATTGCACTATGGCCCTGCGGTCGACTCAGCCTTTAACAGAAATGAGTACCAGGAGTATTTCCTGGGGGTAAAGGCAGCCGGTGCGTAAGGCTGACAACCTTACCACCATCCTGTGCCGTTGTCACTAAATCAGGGAACCTTAACTTCCTGGAACCCTCTGGGCCTGCAACAGGACTGCTTTACCTCTTTACATTGATCAACTCCTTCCAATCCACAGGCAATTCCTCCTTATTCCAAATGGAATTAATAAGTTTATAGATCTCAGAGTGAATTTTTCCACTCCCTGATGTAATAAATTCTGCTGGGATTTGATCAATACCTGGTGATTTGTGTCTTTTTAGCTTTTCAGTAACGATTGCAAACTCAAAGGCACTTTGCTTAGGCGCTAATGGCTTTGCCATATGTATTTGTGTCTGCCAAACATCATTATCCCCATGTACATTCAATAGCTGAAAGGATTCCTCCATCTAGCCAAAACAATTTGGGAATCTGTAACCAAATCTCCCTTCTCATCCTTTACTGTATCAGTTCTAGGCTGGTAACCCTTCTGAGGTCTTTGATGCCCCTGTACGTACAACTCTGATATTTTCGCTGTTACTGTTAGTTTCCAGTTCATCAGTTTTAGCTTTCAGATATTCCTTATTTTTGTTCCTGAAATGTCAGCTTCATTTCTTACATCGTTTTATTATGTACATTGGTTTGGATGCTGTAACCACTGAATTTTAGCCTGCATCCTTTGATCTAAAAATCGTGAATATTCTTCATCAAACTGTGGTATGCTGCTTCAATTCATACAGACCAGGACTTAATTTTAGCTGAGGTTTTGATATTCTCTGTAATGTTTTCCCAACCACTGTTCATGTACTTGCTATCATTTAAGTTCTCCAAAGCTACATCTGTTTGGGATGCTGTTCTTAACCTCTAACTGACAGCTTCCTGAGATTAAATCTCCCCACAAACTTCTGTGCTGCTTGTATATTTACTGCCAGTCTTTCCCTAACTTTTGAATCTGCCAGATAGTGGTCAGTATCACAGTCAGCTCCCTTGAAAGCTCATACATTGAGTATACTTAAGTGACATCTCCTATCTGTCAATATGTGATCAATCTGGTTGTAAGTCTTCCCATCAGGAGAGGTCCAGGTGTATTTAGGAATGTTTTGGTGTGGGAACATCATGCTCTGAAAAACCAAAAATTTTTGATGTGGCACAGTTCACTGTTCTAAGAACATTATCGTTACTAACCTGATGTAGAATCTCATTCCCAATAGTCAGTTTAAAAATGTCCTCTCTCTCCCCAGTTTTGCATTAAAATCCCTTAACATAATTTTCGTATGGTACACAGGGAAAACGATCGGAAACCTGCTCAAATTCCTCATAAAAGCCTTCTGTTGATTTGTCACCTTTCTTCTCAGTTGGTGCATATGATTTGGAACAGTATGACACCAGCGATCTAAGAGAACTATATATGACATCTTGTTAGTAACAAACTCCCACTCTTAACTTAACACGCTGATACACTTCTATGGTGAAGAAAATCCTGTTCGCAATTGATGATTTTCGTTTCCTTTTTGACAGGGGGGGAAAAAATAATTTCCAGCCCTAACAGTTCCTTTTTTTCCACTTAACCTCTTCTATACACACTAAATCTAATTAAGACCTCGCTAATTCCCTGGCTGTTGTCATAATTAACCCTGACCTATACAAGCTCCTTATATTCCAGGTACCAAATCTTCTGTCTCTTTGCGACTGTTTAGATTCTACCACAGGATCAGTCCAGGCCTGAGGCAAATGTGTCCGTTTCGTAGCATGGCCATTGTTTACGGTGAGGAATTGTTAGCACCTCGCGCAACTCCAAGCTGGAGGGCCACCTCTTTTCTGCTGTCCTCGACTGCTTATTCAATATATTCGCGGTGACCCGCCATATTGGAGGCCGTTCCTCGATCCGCAACCTGAGGACGCATCATGCTGTGGTGACAGGGCCCCACTTATCATGGTCTTACACAATAATACAGTCTGTCCCACTCGCTACCGAACCCGGCATTTCTTTTATAATTTTACCTCTAATGAGGATATTGCAACGAAATTTGAAGCGGACTACAGACACATTCGTCTTCATTTCCCATACAACGAACGTACTCCTGTTCAAATTTCATTGCAATATCTTCATTGGGGAGAATTATTAAAGAAATGCCGAGCTCGGTAGCGAGTGGGACACACTGTAACAAAAAAAAAGTCATTGTGAACAACTACATTTCTGTCGCTAGACGCCCAGGAAGGTGACCATATGAAAGCGATTTATTTCGGAGTTTATCGGAAATGTGTTCAAGAATTGCGGGTTTTCAAGTTATAACGTCGCAAACGTGCTTGTAAAAGCAAGCCGGCCTAGAGTATTTCAGCGCCTATGCGCCGTCGTATAATGAAAACCCCATAGTTTCGTATCCGTTTCTTTCCGCGAATATTGCGCCCATGTTGACTGATTATTGATACGGAGCGAAGATAGCGTTGGGGTGCGGTTGTGTTTGCGGTGTGGTTTGTTACGTTGCAGCCCTTCTGATGTCATTTTGTCTCCTACTGTGTTTCGGTGACTTCTCCCCTTTGATTATCGGAAGTATTGATAAACCTTGACTGGAATTTATGGCATATGAAAACACAAGCATACACCATGTGAGAGTACACGTTTGCTGAAGTGACACTGGCGTAGTCCCACCAGTATTGTGTGTATGTAATGTATCTTTGGTTATTTGGCTGCCTTTCATTGATTCAACCATCTCTTCTCCAGAGTTGAGTTTCTCATGCCTCATAATCACATCTCATCGCCAGCTTCTTTCTTTTGGCTACAGTTATGGACTGGTTTCTGAAACACAAAACACAAGTTGTTATACTAATCCCAGAACCACGACATTATAGGAATGATTTACATTATTATAATTTGGAGAATTGGGCATGGACAGAGCATGGCCACAGCATTTGATTGATTCAGCGTTTCATTTTATTGTGCCCACCATGTTATTATAAACGTGTCGGTGTTTTTAATGTTGTACTACTGTTTCAGACTCTTAAATGGTCTGGTTATTTATTGTCTGAGGCATTTGGTGAAGTGCTGCTGAATATTAACTACATACGCGTAATATAAGTACTGAATATTTAATGGAATAAGTTACCGCAAATGCTTCATAAAACTGCTAGTTGGAAGGTGTACCGTATATTTCCCACAACGAAACGTGATGATCTTAGACTGGTTCATGATCAGCGTGTATGTAGATGGTTCTTAATTTTGTAGAATGTGAAATGTGAGAGGCTTTCACAGGCAGAAAAGCATGCTTGTAACAATAAAATTGGTGCTGGTGTACCGTAGTGAATGTGTTTTTGTGTTCAGGCAGTTCTGTGATTTCTCATGCAGATATTGCCAATAGAATTCTTCCTTATGGTGGAAGATATGGCCCTACAGACAGATATATCGGGGAATGATTGTAGAATGTGCTAAAAGCAAAGAGTCATTTATGCAGTTAGAAAACTTCTCCACGCCAATCCGTCCTTATAATGTGCGAGAACTGCGTTATAGGGGAAGCCATGCGAATAGATACAGTATTTTCAGGTACATAGAAAAGATAGACATAGCCAATGGACTTTTGCCATTGGTTTATGAACTTCCCGGGAATGCAGAGACCTGACTTAAATGACATGGTTTAAACAGTATGCAGAAGTAATATAAAACTACAAACGTGTCTTGGTTTGGGGTCGGGTGGCACAGGTTCGGAGAACACGGACCGCCAGCTGCCACAGCCACCGACATTGTAAATAATGCAGTTTTAAGTGAAGGTGGAAAAGAGGTGTTCATTATGTTCATCGATCGTTTCCCAACATGGTGCTGGGCGGATTCACTGTTTGCTGCCGTCGCTTCTAGCCATCCGTATATGTTGCCTGGTTGTGGTGGTGGTGGTAGTAGTAGTAGTAGTAGTAATTGTGCATTTTGCTTTTGCCAGTACTTTGACATGTGGCATTATCACCTTCCTTGCTATAGAATCCCATGTTCGAACTGCGTGTTGGATTCAGACGGCATGTCTGCTAGACGAAGGTATGCATGAATGTTTGTACGTTCCCCTCAGACTGCTGTTGAATTGGCATCCGCAGCTTGCCCTCCTCCGTGCTCTCGTCAAACGTGGGGTGATCTATTTTTGACTCCCATTCTGAAGGTATTATCGAGTTCCACCCCCCGCTAAATAAAAGAAAGCGGGCCGAAGTTGACAAATGTAGGACTTCTGGAAGCCCATTAAGTATGTATCGCAGCCCCGTTCTTCGCTATATGAACTCTAAGAGGCCTGCAGTACATTCAGAGTTGGGTACTGTGTGAGATTGCATTTTGCTGGCGGGCTCGAGTGTGAACTAAGTAAGTCTCCACTCGATTGTTTTGATCTTGACCTCATATTAGGCGAGGCTATGCAAGCTGCCAAATGGCCGAAACGCGTGACTTCCGTCTCAGCAGAGTGTAATTTACCCCCATGCATGCTTACATCATCCTTGCTCGAGAATACGATTGTACCCGTAAATAGAATTGATGTGCGGCGAAAAAAAAATGTTCGGCTTCAGCTTTATGCAGTAGAGCGAATGCTGTTCAGCAAAACAATACACACTGTTGCGAAGAGCGAGTTTGTTTAACAGGAACTGCTTCTTTGTGTTCATTTACTGCGTACAGGCGTTTGCGTGTTCATGTAGCCGGTGGAAAGCTAGCTGTCATGTACAGTACGTACAGTATAAGCAGTCCGATAACTTTCCATATTTCTACTCCTACTACTACTACTACTACTACTACTACTACTACTACTACCACCACCACCACCACCACCACCCACCATCACAACCTCTACTGC
>Ga0123357_10010382_pt1 | contig 11839 bp, 8 predicted proteins | sample TergutEmb28metaG_FD_89873 | JGI IMG/M metagenome (GOLD analysis project Ga0123357, IMG submission 89873) | Embiratermes neotenicus P4 segment gut microbial communities from Petit-Saut dam, French Guiana - Emb289 P4 | ecosystem: Host-associated > Arthropoda: Insects > Digestive system > Gut ...
GAAATACCACTAGAGGCGCTGTTCACCAACGTTCCAACTAACGCCAATCGCTAGATGGCAGCACTAGTAGTCGCGTTGCCTCGGATTATCATTGACTTGCCTATCTTTACTCTGATCCATGCTTTACACTGCGTGTGGCTGGCTACACGGAGTGGAAGCTGTGTCTCTGCGCATGAACTGGGCGTTCCTCCCCCGCCAGCCGATTAGGGTTGGGCGATCATGTGTTGTGTTGCCAGATTGAAGGCGGCTTTGTTGAGTTCGTTGCCATGCTCTCAAGGCCGTTTATATTGTTCTTCATGGTGCCGTTGGTGTGGCAGAGGGTCAATGAATCTGCCGCTGGTGAAACATGGCATCGTTGGCAAGAAGTCCCCGCGTATGCGTCCAGTATCAACAAAGCTACTGAAATCCATCGTTGTTGCAGATTATTGTAACATTGCGGTTCCGTTGTAGGATCGCATTGTCGGAATGTTTGGCTATGATTCTCGTTGTCTGTTTAAGTGCCAACAGTTGTTACGTGAAGATGAACTTGGAATGTGTTCAGCGATAGTGCAGTATGCCAGTGGTGATATGTTGAATGTTCTTTGTTTAATTGTAGGTAATACAACGAGGAAACAGAAGAGTAGTTGAAATGTTCAGCTTTCACAAGCCAAAAGTGTATCGCTCTTCCACAGGCTGCTGCATATGCAGGGCGAAATCTAGCAGGTAAGTCCGTCTGCTCAAGTAACTGATACATGAAATCGTACAGATCCAACCATGCGGGGTGTTTAAAGCATGTCGTATATACGTTACCTAAAGACATCAAAATCTTGTTCAGATTTTTTAAGTTAAGTATTTGTGAACACACTTGGTGTCGCAGAGGCCGTTAATGGTGCATAACTCCAACTCTGACATCTTTCTGTTGGTAAATCATAGTGTTAGGCATGCCATTTATACATTTTGCATGTATGCATGCGGAAGGACAGTTTAAACCTGTATTACGTATATAAGACAAGATCATCCTGTAACATTTGTAGCTACACGTTATTTAGAATGCACAGCTTAAGCACCAGTTTTCATCCCAATGACATCTTTGAGATTTATTCCAAGAGTTCCTCTGTCATGCATGTTCTCTGTCACATTGGGTACATCTTGATCCTTCTGCATAGGTTTGCTCTTGGTATTCTGGACTTATAAGTTTTGGTTGATGGAAAAAGTAGTGTGCACATGCAAGATCCATCGCTCAGCTTTAGCAACTTGTGTCCAGCACATCTCTCTTTTCAAGATGCCATGGTAGTCAGTCAGAAGCAGTACTTCAGTTGTTCCAACAAGTCTGTATGTGAGCATTCAGGTGTTCTGGAATATGATAATGTGTTGTTATATGAGTCGTTCCTGACACAGGGAAGGAACAGGGTGCATCCTCTTAAGTGGTCAAGAGTTCTAAGACCCCTTGAAGAGGAAGGTAGTATTTTCCTTTGAAATGTGAGGAACTACTCACCCAGTGATAGCATTACATCCCAGAAGACTTGAATCATCGGATTAATGCTGTAAGAACCTCATATCTTTACAGATATATATTTACAAGTACCTACAGTTCAGTATTAGAGTATACTCTAAATTTTCCTTGGTGGATTATCTGGTTTGTGGATTTCTGTTTACTGTCTTAAGTTGCTGCCATTTAATCTTTAATACAGTCTGTTGTTTGCTGGTGACAGTAACTGGGGTGTGACTCACTCAGTTACAGGTTAGTGTGTAAGGTAGGTTTGACACTTATTATTGTATTAAAAAAATTCACCCTAGAACAGGCCATGAAAGCCCTGAGGGGGAGTAAGATGTATGGCTCTACTCTTTCTTTAACCTCAGCGCTAAATGATGGTGGGTTGTTAACCCCATGCTCCACCCACTTTACCCCCAGGAAATATGATACCCATTGTATAGGAGGTTGGGTGGTCCCCGGGGCCCATCTGGGTAGGTGTGGAAGATCTCTCCCCCACTGGGATTTGATCCTCAGACCATCCAGCCTGTAGCAAGTTGCTATACTGCCTGCACTATACTGGCCCATGCTTATTTTTATATATTTATTTTATTTTCTATTTCATTATATTTTGCCATTTATTTTCGGTGAGCCTCCCAGTGTGCTGTCTGGTTCACTCCACTCATAAAAAGCCCCTGTACAATCCCAATGACAGTCTACCATGGTGCAGCTGTATATATCTGCTTGCTGCTTCTGTGTACAGCTTAATCATCTACACACAGGAACCCCTGAAGCACTGATTCAAAGATGATATGATGTCACTTCTGAGGAGATGACAGTCTTCATATTCTGTGCTCACAGCCCTAGCAACATTGTATTAGTACTTGGTCCTCTTTTTATCTGGCAGTTATCATTTGTCACTTCCCACTGGTACTTTGCCTTGCATTTAGGTGGATTGGCTGAATGGGCAGTGTTAGTATGATATATCAGCTGACCAGCTGGTTGTGCAGTGCAGTGCCTGTTACTGACATGCATCTTGTGTTGTTACAGCTCAAGGTTCACTGACAGTAAAAAATATGAAGACGACTTCATGGACTGTTTTCAGCTCCATGAGCGCCGCTCTGGTGAGATATGCAATGCTTGTGTCCTGCTTGTAAAGCGGTGGAAGAAGCTGCCTGCGGGCAGTGAACGCAACTGGCGTCATGTGAGTGTAGTTACTGTTGTCACCGTTATGATCAGTTCTGTTGTAGCCTTCACCTCCACTTCCACTTAATACTGTGTTAGGGATCTGAGAGAGAGTTGCTGTCTTTTTTTTTTAAGGAGGGGGGATTTAACATGTTTGTGTTATTGTGTGTAAATACATGATGTTACATTTATATGGTATGTTCATAATCATCTTTCCATAGTCATATGCCAGTTATGTGGCCTGTTCCAAGCGAATTCTGCACAGACTGATTTAGTGCTCCACTTCCAATTTCCAGTGTCCTCTTCTTTCCTGAATGTCATATAGTAGCTGCTTAGGTCTCCTTCATCCTCCTCTCACTTGTGTCCTTTTGTATCTTTCCTTCAGTAACCTGTTTTAGAAGGCATTTCATATGCAAGATGTGACCAATCCACTTAGCCCTTCTCTTTTTAATTCTTAATAGGATATTCCTCTCCTCCTTGACTGTATGCAATGCTTCTTCATTTCTCACACACTCCATCCAACTGATCATCTCCATTCTTCTCCAGCACCATATTTTATAACTTTCCAGGTAATTCTGAACTTCTGAAGTGTCCACATTCAGCACCACACAAAGCTATGCTCCAAATGTGGCACTTTACTACTTCATTCCTTAATTCTCAGTCCAATTTGCTGCTAATAGAGCCTTCTTCTTGTTGAATGCTGCTTTTACCATGGCAATTTAGGGTTTAATTTCACATGTACATCTTGCATCATTTGTTAACATGCTTCTTACTCAAAAAGTTGAAATACTCCATATTCTGTGGTTGATTTCAATACACTTTACTCTGTACTGGGGACAGTTGCCTTGAGAGTCGCTTTACCTTAGTTTTTTCCACATTCTATTCCATTCCATAGTATCCTACAACATCATTTAGTCTGTCAGGCTTGCCCTCTAGCACTATTTCTCCCTTAGCCAGTAGCAGAAAGTCATCTACATATTTCACAGTGCAAATTACTTTTCCTCCTATTTTGAAGTTTCCAAATCATTTAAGAGTTTCATAGAAAGGTACTGTTTGTATCAGTTGAATAGAATTGGTGACAAACAATATCTTTGTCTAATTCCTCTTCAAAGTTTCACACTTCTTGTCTCCTCTTGGTGCAATCATATTTCATTACTCTGATCCGTGTATAGTTTGCTGGTCAATCTTATTGTGTGCCAGTCGATGCCAGTTTCCTTTGGATCTGCGTTAATTTGGTACAGTTTATGTGGTTAACTGCCTCCTGTCAGTCTATGAAGCAAGCACACAGTTTGTCACCTGTCCAGACTTCACTGTGATATTGTTCTCAGCATCGCAGTTGCATCCCTAATTCCTTTTCCTATTCTAAATCCTTACTGATCATCTCCAAGTGTATTCTCCATTTTCCTTTCAATCCTTTTAAGTGTCCTTGCTACTGTCTTTGCTATATGTGCCAAGAGGCTGATGGTGTTATGGTCACTTCATTTTGTAGCTTTTGGCTTCTTTTTGAAGGAAATCATTGACATTCTTGAACCACTCTCCTGCTGTTGATCAGGCATGTCATTAGTTTTAAAATCAGATAACTTTTTTCGTTAATTTATGAAGTGAGAATGTTACAAGAACTTCGATAGAATGTGTATTACACATGATACCAGGCTTCTGCCGTGGTGTAAGTCATATCTGCACTCTTTTGGGATTTTGCACAGTGTAGCATGGTAGTTTTGTACCGATGTTTCAGGACAACCAATTGGCCCCATCTACAAGAGTTAAGCAATCCCTTGACCCTTGAAGATGGGAATGCCGATATGAAACTACATTCTGCACTAAATAAAACTCCAAAAGAGCATATATTACACAATATATATAACTGTTTCCAGCCATTTCCTTGTATAATGACAGCATATAGGAATCAAAGTGAGGGAAGCCTTAAATGGAGAAAATTCTGCCTGTCAAAAGTAGGTCGAATTTCATAAATCAAACAACAAATAATGCAGGGCCTTAAATGAGATTTGACTGAATATCCCCAACTTCACCTTTCGATGTACTGCAGTAGTTCCATATAAAGAAGGAAGATGTTTGTATTAAGGCTGAGAACATTCCTAGTGAGGTTTTGGGCACATTAGTATGGGGGACCCAGAGTTGTGCACATAGTTGCTATTGTGTAATTACCCTAAGTTACACACTGTGTTTTCACTGTGTGTGTGACTGGCCCTGTGTGTTGCACATGCTGCTACTGGAACACAGTTACCACTGTGTGTCACCCTGAGTGACGCACAGACATGCCACTATGTGTGAGACCTTAACGTACACACTTGCCACTGTGTGTTATCCTAAGATATGCACTTGCCACTGTGTGTGACTGGCCCATTTACACACACAGTTGGTCATGGTGTGTGACTCTATGACATGCACTCACTGGCCATTGTGTGTGACCCTGAGTGAAGCACAGATGTGCCACTATGTATGAGATATTAATGCACACACTTGCCATTGTCTGTGATCCTAAATCACATGCACTTGCTGCTGTGTGTTTCTGTCTTGCTACAGAAATCCTTCTTCCTCAGCTGGCAGCAAAGATAGTGTAAGCTTGATGCAGCAGAGCTTGTCCCTTATCATTGCCTTGAGTGCAGCTGATATCATGGAGTGTCCTGTCCTGGAAGATACAGGCAGGCTTCATGTTGGATGAAGCTGCAGTGCATGGGGAGTTGAAACAAGAGACACCTATTCATTGCAGTGTGGTTGGTGGAATGGCTAGGCCACTTACCATTGTTTTCATAGTACTAAATTTGGTTTGAAAAATATGTGTCCTTGAAATAATGGTAAATTGTATTCTGACAACAGTTTTGTATTTCAGTGGTTCTGAAAGTCACTGAATTTGTATCATGGATTTAACCCTTTCCTTGATGTGTGTTGTACCTTACAGGAGGCAGTAATTTGTTTAAGGAATGGTTCCATGCTGCATTTAGATCATATTCACAGTTGTATAAGAATTTTTAAACTTCTACACAAGAAGTCCATCTAAGTTGTTATGTAATAGCTATATCATTTTTGTTGAAGATTCAGGTCTTTGTAGTTCTCAGTATTTTGAAGGAGCTGAGTGTCTCCATCTTCAGGGTCAATCAGTTCATGGACAGTATTAACATTTCTGCTTGGACTGCATGACCCTGAGGATGAAGGCAGAATGTCCTTCAGAATGATGGTAACTATTTACCAGCGGACGTGGCATTTATATCCTGGGAGACTTGAATATTCAGCAACAGTGCTGTAAGAGCCTGAGATCCTATGTCACGTTTGCTGTGTACTTTCAGAGAAATGTATTTGTATGTTGCTTTCACACTTTATTATGTAGTATAATCACGCTGTATATATGTGTCATGGTGCTGGCACAGAGTTCTTGTTCGTGTGGTGTTCACAACAGGCTTCATTTGCAGATGATTTACCACCATATTATAATCTTGCAGGTTGTGGATGCCCGTGCTGGTCCAGGGACCAAATCTCTAACAAAATTCAAGTCTAAAAACAAAAAGAAGCTGAAACTGAAACCTGATGGTATCCAGAAGGTAGAGAAATTGATCAAGAAGAAACATATATATATGAAGAATGAACGGTCGGGGCGTGAAGAGAGTCCAGGGGCACTGAGTGATGACATCACAGGTAATGACATTTAATTTTTAGATGAAATGCCCCCCTGAAAAACTTAATGTTCTGCAGTTTGTATTCTTTTAGTGCATTGCTTTCCTGTTTTGATCATAAGTGCAATTAGTGGTGTGCGCAAGAAACATGTATTCAGAAAATGTGAGACCTGAAAAATTCTCAGTGGATGCTGTTGCTTCATAATATGACAGTATCATTGGATACAAACACAAGTTCAATCTAAACACAACTTATTTCAATTGTTAAGCTACATGTTTCGATCCTATACGCGGATCATTATCAGGTTTCATATAAAACAGTATGACTGTACGCATAGATTCCATCGCCAAGAGAGCTAGATTGCATGTAGAGTACGGGACATTAACATTTTTGGTAATTTAAGTAGTGGGGAAATTAATATGACAAGAAGTTGATGGAGAGCCAGCACAGTGTTAAGGTTTGTGAACTTTGTTAACTTAGCAGAAATTTTGCAGCCAAGAAAAGAGTGTTATTTGTTACTTTGGCATCTGGGTAGTGCATAACTGGACTGGTAGAAAACAGGTGGCGTTGTGTGATGTTGCTTAGACTCTCTTGCTAGCATTAAATGCATAGAGGGGTTTTTGCTAGGAAATTCATGGAGTACAGTAACTGAAATTTGGTATCATATAAGAGATCAGAGTTTAAAACATTCAAATTTCAACACCTGGAAATTTGGAGGAGGTTAGTAAGTAGCCAGTGAGGACAGTAGTTAATTTTACAAGATTTTAATTTTATGAGTTTTATGCACTGCTTAGGTTGAAGACTCTGAGGGTATTTAGGTTTGCACTTCAGACAAGTTGGATGTGGAACCACATCACTCCATCGTTTTGGACTTTGTGCCTCCAAATTGCAACTCAAAATTTAATTCACAAGTGCAGTAAACATTGATTACAAGCAGTTTGTCATGTCTGATGAGATATGTTCAGTGCCACCACCCTGTGAATAGTATAATCTTGTATGTGGAAGAACCAGCATTTAACAAGAGTATATGCAGTAAATTTAGTGACAAAATTGGTATGTTTTATTCTTCAAGTGGTTGTGATGTGCTACATTGTGGCCCTGTAGGATGCCTCACACACACATTCCCATTATGAAGTGTCATATGATCTACTCTGCTGAACTGTGAGCTGGTTCAGTCTGATCAAAGCCTCTTTTCTTCACCTGTTCATATCAGCTCCGTCTGGTACCATTTTCTCAGGCAGTAGAATTATCACTTTCTGCTAGTGCCTAGTCATAACACCATCGTGATTAACCATCGAACCTATGGAGAGAGAGAGGATGACAGGTAGGTTGCTGTTGTCTACCTTGGGTGTGGCACTGTGTGTCAGCACTGGAACATAGGTAGTGAAGCGATAGCAACATTACTGCTTGTATTGGACGACAACAGCACAGTGTGATGACAGTCATCAAAGTAATGACATCGTCCGCCTTGAATGTGTGAGACAGGAACCTAATTCAAGACTGCAATTTGCTCATAGCATAGCATTAGAAGCCAGTTGTTCCCTGCTGATTATCCTCCTAAAATGTGACACATCTCAAATACAAGCAGAGCGTCAAAATGACAACTTTTGATTCTGTGCAGGTCTCATATCTAGATAAATATTTTCTCTCCATGTGGTGAAGTTGTTTTCTTGGTGTAGTGGATGTTCCTTCTCTCTCTTTTAAATGAATATCCAGTAAGGTGTCACTGCAGTAACACTGGTTTACAGTTAGTTGTACACAACAGGTATCGCTATAGGAATGTCAGAAGAAACAGTGGGCATGCTCTTCAAACTGGAGTGAACTTGTGCTGCCTTTTTTGGGCCTGGAGATGAAGGCTTTATCCGCTGAGATGACTGTTGCTTGGTTTCTAGGTTGAATCTCTGAATCCATGTCAAATCCCCTTTGATTATCTTCAGAAGGAATTCTGGGTCTGTTTTGAGCCTCCCTTTAAAGTCATGCCACATGTTGAGACAATTATCTTACTGCTTCTCTCTCAAGCAGTGGGGTCTGTGTTGGTGGCAAGCCAGCACATTGACGTTGTCTTTAACAGTGTGCTGAACTGGCCCAAATGAAGTTCCCAACATGTTTCCAACTTTATGGATAGTGATTCTTCTGTGTTTGAGGACAAATTCCTCTGCTCAGTCCACTTATTCACATGTTATGCTTGTTATACCTGCCAAAAATTTGACATCTTCAACAGAGATTGCACCACTTTGAGTTCAGAAAAATCACTGATCCTTTGACAACTGACAATTTCAGTAGAATTTTATCACAGTTTACAGCACAGTGTGATGCAGACATACTTTCTGGGTATGCCAAAATTGTAAATAGAACATTTCACTCTGCTATTCAACAAGATGTTAACTCCACAGTTACATGTGTTACACCCTTGCTTCAAGTGGGAAATGATAGCAGGCTCAGTCTGTTTGTAGTGGTAGAAATTTCCAGTGGCAGCAATAGTGTCCTCTTGCTGTCAGTCTGGAAAATATATGATAGCAGTGTGCAAAGGGTATGTAATAGTCCTTAGTCACAGTTTAATGGACTGACAATATCAACAGCAGATATCCACTGCTGTTAGACAACAGCTGTGCCATGTGCATAGGAACATAATGAAGCACTTCACAATTTATCAGCTGCAGTGACATTTTTGAGGAATGCATTGCTAGTTTTTACAAAATGACCTTAAGCTGTCACAGTGACTACTGGGTTTGTGGTGACATGCCACTTGCAGCTGAACATTGTAGAGGCAGTCAGCCTTCTGACAGAGGACAGATGAACATTGCAAGTTGTATGTGAAAATCTTTTTGTTGCAACTTGTGAAGTTGATAGTGCGAAATGTCGAGTTTTTCAGGTAGTGTGTTAGAGGGAATGGTGGTTCTATTCCTGACAGGGGTAAAGAATTTTTCTGAGCTCAAGAGCATTGAGAATGGCTGTGGTACTCACCCAGCCTCCAGTGGGTATGGTGGACTTTCTCTGGAGATGTGGTGGCTGGGGGTATTGGATGACCACACACCTTCATCTAGTATTGAATTAAGAATGACAGCTCTGCTCCTCTTCCCCATATGTATTTGTGGCATGTTCAGGGATAACTTTGGTAGCCTCTGTATGTGGACATTTTTGATGAGTTGTGTGGGTCATGTTCTGTAGTTTCCTTGATGTGACAATCATTAACAAGGTGTGTTCAAAAATTTTTCACACTGATGTAATAAAACTCGATATGTACTACATAAATTTTATTAAACATTGCCTCTGATGTACTCCCCTCCTGCAATAGTACAGTGATTCAAAGGGTGTTCCTGTTTTTCCCAGCATTCTGTACTGTGATTTTAAAGTAATTTTGGGTACATGCTGTGTAGTTTTTCCTTGTACTTCTTCTATTGACACAAACCAACATCTTTTCAAAGGAACACCAGGAATTCTGCTGGAGAGACAGCAGGGCTGTAGGGTTGGTGTGGAACAACTGGATATATATATATATATACATTTTTTTTTTTTTTTTTTAAGAAATGCCCATGCAGAGTGGACAGTGTGTGCAGGAGCATTGTTGTGGTGCAGAAACTGTTCTCACTAAAGTTGCGGTCATTTCTTGCACATTGCTTCACATGGATGCTAAAGTGCTCTGGTAGAACTTGATCACCCATTGACTGATAGTGCGTTGTACCTCAGCAATAAAAAAATTGAAGCGTGGTTTTCACATTCAGTTAGCTGTGGCATGCTTTTTCCCCCCCCTACAACTTTGGGGACAATTTTGACTTTGTTCAATATTCCTGCTTTCTGTCCTTAGCATTTCTCATTGTTATTTAACAGAATTTCATACAGATGTGCTGTTTCATTAATGACGGTCTTAATAACTGGACACTTTGTTCAGTTGAGGTAATTGTCTTATGTGAAAATGAAATGGGTCGGGACAGAGAACTGAATGTACTGTAGCAACAGGATCTACAGTCTGTTAAACTAGTACAGTATACCTTCATCACGTGGTTTGATAGGGGGGTTGAAGTTGCGGTTCAGGAACTATTTGTATTGCATTGTGTTCATGGTTACTTCACAGTTTGCAGTGATTTGAATTTGGTGATCTAGGTGAAGACTTCATGTCTGATGTGAGTGGAATGAGCATGCCGTCCAGTCTGGCACCCAGCCCCACTCCCAGTGATGATTCAGCTGCCCTTTCTTCAGTCAAGCAATGCAATAAGTCTGCTTCTCCACATCGTTCCGAGAAGGGTAGCAAGCGGCGACAGTCAACACCTGCCATTAGTAGTTTTCTAGATATGTCCTTTTGGAAAAGGTAAGAGGCCTGGTTACTAATGTTGCTTGATCTGGCAGAAGATTTGTAGTTTTTTTCTACCTTTAATATTTGATACTCATGGAACATGACATCAAGAAGGTAACAAGTCTTCTGTGCTGTCAATATTGTGTCAAGACAGTGGCGCATCCCAGTACACTTGTGCACTTGTACTGTCATCAGCACCACCATGGGCAGCCTCAGGTCTTGCAGTGAGCTTGTGTAGTTCAACCTGTTTGGACAGTCACATAAATACAGTCCACAGATAGTGTGCACTTGTAGGATGCATTTAACTGAAGCACATGAAGGGAGAACCTCTTGAGTTTAACTGAGTATGTGGCTCTTGTAGTGGGGACCATGGTGGCACAGTGGTTAAGGTGCTGTGCTACAAATTGGAAGGTTGCTGGTTTGATTCCAGATGGTGTCATTGGAATTCTTCATTGACATAATCCTTCCGATATGGCCCTGGGGTCGACTCAATCTCTAACAGAAATGAGTACCAGGAACATTTTCTGGGAGTAAAAAAGGCAACCGGTGCGTAGGGCTGATAACTTTACCATCATCCTGTGCCGTTATCATGTAATCTAGGAACCTTAACTTCCTGGAACAGGACTGCTTTACCCTATGTGGCCCTCGTAGTGGTAGGTATGTAGGGAGGGACCAGCTGTGAATTGCAGCAGTGGTGTATGTGAATGGGAGGGGGTGGGGGGTGGTGCAGCTGCCCCAGGTGATGTGATAATAGTAAACTGGGTGGCAAAATGAACATTATCAATGATAAAAATATCATCATTGTTGCATTTATAGATAAATGTAAATTGCCAAGATGAAATACAAGAAAATTCAGTAAATGATGGTGATTGTTTATAGTTAATAATTACTATTAAGGGCAGCCTTTGTGGTTACTGACCCTGGACACTAAAATCTTAGCTGCACCACTGAAATGCAGTGACTCCTCAGTAAATGTTATTTACACTGTACATGCAAAATATTAATAATCACACTAACTTGATTGAAAGTCATCCTTTTCCAGTATGTCTTTGAAAATAAGTCATTTTTGAATTGGTGTTACTTGCAGAGGGTTATAATAATATTTATTAACTGCAATTGGGTTGTCACCCCGTGGCAGTAGTTATTTTACATGTAAACCGAACATGAAATTGGTTACTACTAAATTTAAGTCGGGAGGGCTACATGAGAAGCATGTAGTGGCAACTTGGAATCTTGGGAACCATCTCAGCATTTGCTTCTGGGCACAGGGAAACCAAGAAAAA
>Ga0123357_10010383_pt1 | contig 11839 bp, 12 predicted proteins | sample TergutEmb28metaG_FD_89873 | JGI IMG/M metagenome (GOLD analysis project Ga0123357, IMG submission 89873) | Embiratermes neotenicus P4 segment gut microbial communities from Petit-Saut dam, French Guiana - Emb289 P4 | ecosystem: Host-associated > Arthropoda: Insects > Digestive system > Gut ...
AGCCCAAGAGCGATTGTTGATACCCGATTATGACCGGATTCGTTTTATAAGAATAGGAATTGTTGTCAAAAACATCCATTCGCTGAATACCCGTTTGAAGAAATAAAGTACCTCCGGTAAATGTAATGTTTTGATTCAACGAAAGATTTGCATCGGCTGTTAACTGATTCTGTTGCACATATTTGGAAGTTCCGTCCGGTAAAGTAATTGCATTAATTTGATGATTGAAATTAGGAGTTGAACTGAAATTGAGCGAAGGCAGGTAATTTGCTTTATAATAGCAATAATTCCAGTATTGCGAACGGAAAATGTGACGGGCAACCACTGCGTCCGGCGATTGTTTCCCTGCAATATCAAGCGCTTTTTCTAATGTTAGCACGAGAACCGAATCTTTTGCCTGTTGGGAAAAAACATCCAGCGAGCAAAACAGGCATAACAGTATGTAAATATATTTTTTCATCAAAAATAGATAATCAAAATGTGTGCCAAAAATGTATATATTTGAAATATAATTAATTAAGATATTTTTTATTTTTCTAATTTTTTCAAATATGTGCGAAACAGCACTTTTCATGTGCGATTTAGCACGATGTCGAAGCGTGTTAGCCTTCATGCGCTTATAGCTGTGTGCGACAACGCACGGATGGGTTACAATACGTGGCAATTATATTTGTTTATTGCCAAATTATGTAGTAATTTTGTATTGGCATTTTTGAAATTCACAAGCTAAATAATTATGCACGAACTGTCCATAGCGCAAAGCATTGTTGAATTAGCGGAACGAGAAGCGCAAAATCATCATGCCGATTCCATTGAAGAGTTGGAATTGGAAATCGGCGCTTTGGCTGGAATCGAATGGAACGCTTTGGAATTTGCTTTGGAAAGCGCAATAAAAGGAAGCCTGCTGGAAGATGCCCGTATTGTTCGACTAAAAATTGCAGGCGAAGGCAGGTGCGGCGATTGCGAAAATCTTTTTCCGGTGGAAAATCTTTTTTCCGCATGTCCCGTTTGCGGCTCTTATGCGGTTAAAATAATCAAAGGGAAAGAATTAAGGATTAAATCTATAGTAGTAAAATAATGGCTAAAGGCTAATGGTAAATAAAAAATAAATATTATGTGTGCAACTTGCGGATGCGGAGGTCATCATCACCACGATTCAGATCATGATCACGAACATGAACATCATCACGATCATCATCATTCTCACGATGAAAACAGGATTATTGCCGTAGAACAGGACATTCTTCAACGGAATAATCTTTTGGCGGAAAGGAACAGGGGATATTTTGAAGCTAAAAACATCTTTTGCCTGAACCTAATGAGTTCTCCCGGTTCAGGGAAAACTACTTTATTGGAAGAAACAATCCGGCAGTTGAAAAACCGGAAACCGGTTTATGTGATTGAAGGCGATCAGCAGACATCGAACGACGCCGACCGGATTGCTGCGTTGGGAGTTCCTGTTTTTCAGGTAAATACCGGAACCGGTTGCCACTTGGAAGCATCCATGATTAATCATGCTTTAAAGCATTTGAATCCTGATGCCGATTCGCTGCTTTTCATCGAAAACGTTGGTAATTTGGTTTGTCCTGCCCTTTTTGATTTGGGTGAAGCGGAAAAAGTAGTCATTGTCAGCACGACTGAAGGCGACGACAAGCCGTTGAAATATCCGCATATCTTTATTGAAGCCGGCGTCTGCATCATCAACAAAACGGATTTGGCGCCTTATCTCAACACAAGCATTGATACGCTTCGTGAGAATTGCCTGAAAGTCAACCCCAAATTGCGGATTTTTGAAATGTCGGCGTTGAAAAACAGCGGCATGGAGGAATGGTGCGAATGGCTGGCAAACAGTTAAATTCCAAGTCCGTCGGTAAAGGCGTTCTCAATCGCTTTGTTCTGTACGATTCTGGAATTGGGCGGAACGCTGTGCGTCAACCAGATATTTCCTCCGACAATGGTTCCCTTGCCGATGGTTATACGACCAAGAATGGAAGAATTGGAATAAATAGTAACATTATCTTCCAGAATCGGATGACGGGGCAAATCAATGGGGCTGCCTGTATCGTCCAACACGAAATTTTTTGCGCCAAGAGTAACTCCCTGATACAAACAAACATGATTTCCGATAATGGACGTTTGCCCAATGACCACTCCCGTTCCGTGATCGATGCTGAAATATTCGCCGATTACCGCTCCGGGATGAATATCAATTCCGGTTTCGGTATGCGCCATTTCGGTAATAATTCTTGGAATAAGCGGAATTTTCAACCAAAACAATTCATGGGCGATACGGTAATTCAATAAAGCTTTTATCGCCGGATAGCAAAAAATAATTTCCCCATAATTTTTTGCCGCAGGGTCGTTATCGTAAATCGCTTTGATGTCTGTTGACAACAGCCGTTTGATTTCAGGTAATTTATCAATAAAAAGGGAAGTGTTTTTTTTTGCAGTCAATTGAATATTACTGTTGTCCGTTTCAAACGCCAACGCTCTGAAAATCTGCCCGAACAATAGATGATACAACTTTTCGCTGTTGACTCCGATATGATATTGAACAGAATTTTCCGTTACCAATGGACTTCCGAAATAGCCGGGGAAAATAATTTCCCTGATAATATCAACAATTTCCCTTACCGTTTGCACAGAAGGCAATTGCTTATTATACACAGGAATATTGCGATAATCAGGATTTTGAATATCGGACAACTCCCGTTCAATCTTATTTAAAAACCCTTGTAGTTCCATGCAGATATATTAATTTTTTGCAAAGTTAATTCAATCAATTGAAAAAGCAAATTGTTACTAATAGAAAAATACTTGTAACAATTAGACATTCAAATCTTTTACATGTAATTTATATTTTCATTAATTTTGAGGCTTGTTTTATTTCTTATCAATAACTTTAAAAACTAAATGTTTATGAGAAAAAAATTCTTTACTTTATTGGCTCTGTTATGTACTGTTGCAGCGATAGCAGATGATGTTCCGCGCGTTTATAATGTAGAAAATACGGGAGCCGGTTGCGCCCTGCCTTCTCTACCGGTTGTTAATGAATTACCTTCGATTGTTCGCTTACCCAATCCGTTTGCATGGGCGGATGGAAGCGGAGTTGTAAGCGCTTTTGGAGACTGGACTTGCCGCCGCGCCGAAATTAAGGCTCAAATTGAAAATTATGAAATCGGGGTTAAACCGCCGCGCCCTGCCGATATTACGGCAACTTTTTCCGGTTCCGACAACACGCTCACGGTAACTGTTAATGAAAATGGGAAATCAGTTGTATTGACTTCAAAGGTCACTATGCCGAGCGGAACAGGACCTTTTCCTGTTATTATCGGAATGGACAGTCCTACCGGAAGTTTACCAGCTTCAATTTTTAACGGTTGCATACAGATACCTTATAATTCCAGTCAAGTTTCCACCTATGGCTCAAGTCCTCCCAGCGGCGCTTTCTACAGTATGTACCCCGAACTATCCAAGAATGGGCAATACAGCGCTTGGGCATGGGGCGTCAGCCGTTTAATTGACGGTATCGAATTGGTGAAAGACCAAATGAATGCAGATATTAATCATATTGGCGTGACCGGCTGTTCGTATGCAGGAAAAATGGCGCTGTTCGCCGGCGCTTTTGACGAACGGATAGCGCTTACCATTGCAGAGGAATCGGGCGGCGGCGGCACGGCTTCCTGGCGCGTTTCGGAAACGCTGGGTAGCGTCGAAAATTTGGAAAGTACGAATTATTCGTGGTTTATGCAGTCGCTGAAAGATAATTTCGGCGGGAAAGTTGATAAATTGCCTTACGACCATCATGAACTTATCGCCATGATAGCGCCCCGCGCATTTCTTGCTTTAGGAAATGACATACAATGGCTGGCGGATGAATCAGGCTACGTATCCTGTATGGCTGCCAAAGAAGTTTATAAATTTATGGGGGTAGAAGACAGGATTGGATTTGACCTCACCGGCGGGCATAATCACTGCGCTCCTCCTACGAGCCAGATTAATTCCGCTACAAGTTTTGTTAACCGGTTCTTGCTTGGTAATGATGCCGTAAATACTTCTATTGCAATAACTCCTTATAAAGACGACTGGCAATTCTGGATTAGCGATTGGGCTGATGTGAAAGAACCCGACGTGCCTTTAGAACAAAAATGGACTGAAGCAGAATCGGGAACTTGTACTTCCATTGGCAGCAATTTGACGGTAGCGGAAGACGCCGGCGCTTCCAATGGAGCATACGTAACGGGAGAAGTAAGCGATGCCGCTGTAATGGTAATGCCAAACGCTTCGAATATCATAAGCGTTCCATTTCAGGTTATCAATAATAGAGATTTTCATATATGGTTTCGCACAAACAGTTTAGCCGATAATTGTCTATGGGTGCAAATAGATAATGGAGCATTTGTCAAGTGTGGAACAAATACCAATGGCGCATGGGAATGGGAAAACATAGCCAATCCAACCCTGCTTCAGGGACCTCACAGAATGAATATCGCTTTCATTGGAGAACCGTCTAAACTCGACAAAATATATATTACAAACGATTCTCTTAACCAAGCGCCCACCGGAATGGGGGAAGACGAAACAGCATGCATCGCCATACCTCCCTGTTCTTTTATCGATTTTGAAAACGGAGCTATCGACGGGTGGACAAAACAAAATCCGGGAGGAGGAATCACTGTCACACAGGAAGATGTACATTCGGGATGTTACGCGATGAAAATGGTAAGTCCGGGAGGAAACGCTTGGAGCGTACAGGCATTTTCACCGAACTTTGATATTATACCGGGGCATGTATATGTCTTATCTTTCTGGGCAAAAGCTGTTGGCGGAGGAGGCAAAGGACGAATCTCAACCACCGGCGCCGGACAGATGGACAGTCAGTATTGGCCTGATTTCAACGTAGGAGATTCCTGGCAACAAATCGTATCTTCTTCTCATACGGCAATGTCAGGTAGCGTCATTCAGTTCGCTTTTGATATGGGATACGTTGCTAATAAAACGTATTATATTGATGATGTTGTGTTGGAAGATATTACGGCAGCTAAAGAACCAGCCGTCAGTCTTCAGAAAGAAGTTTGCAATGCAATTCCTGCCGGAGACGCTGTTTTAAATGAATGGAATGCCGGCGATGTGGCTGTAAATGAAAGTTTACAATCCGGCAAATTCATTATCAGGAATATTGGATCTGATACGCTTCGGGTAACGGGAATGACTGAATTATCAGCTCCATGGTCAACGTCGTTGAATTTAGGCGCCGGATTATCGTTAGGCGCCGGTCAAGTGCAGGAATTTACTTTCGCTTATGCTCCGGCTTCCGAAGAAACCTCAGATATTAATTTCACTATTAACACCAATGCAGGCGATGCCGGTATTGAATTGAAAGGGGCAGGGGTAAAGACAGGCATTCCTGAGGTTGAATCTTCAACTGTAAAGATATATTCTTCCGGTCCGGGAAAAATCAATGTGACGGCGATGGATAATTCAACGGTCAAAATCACCGATGTTCTTGGGAGAACAAAGGCATACACGCTTTCCGGTTCTTCGCTGGAAGCTTCTGCGTACTCCGGCATTTATATCGTTAGTATTGAAAATAGAGATACAACCGTCAAACAAAAAATATTCGTAAAATAATAATTGCGAAACCCTGTAGAGACGGGGCGCGCCCCGTCTCTACAATATTTCATCTGTCTTTATTCTTTAATAAATCACGAATCTCCGTCAACAACGTTTGATCAACCGTAGGCGCCGGCGGTGGAGTCGCTACCGTTTCTTTTCGTTTAAGAGAGTTAACTCCTTTTACAAATAAAAAAATAACAAAAGCTAACAACAAAAAATTAATTGCTATCGTTATAAAATTCCCGTAAGCAAAAATAGAAACTCCCGCTATTTTTTTCGCTTCGGTTAAAGGCAACCCTGCGGGAACAGCTCCTTTTAATACAATATATAAACTGCTGAAATCAGGCTTTCCAATGAGAGCTGAAATAAGAGGCATGAGTACATCATTAACCAGAGAATCAACAATTTTTCCAAATGCGCCTCCAATAATTACGCCGACTGCCAAATCAATGACATTCCCTTTGAGCGCAAATTCTTTAAATTCTTTTACAAATCCCATAATTTTCTTTATTTAATGTGTTAATATATAATTAATTAATAATCAGACGGCATGTAAACAGCAAGTGATTTCGGAAACAAATCAATAATACAGGACAAAAGTACGATAAATTTGGAAAAAATGCCATATTTACCGATACTAATCATTTTGAAAATATTTTTTACGTAATTTTTTTGCAGAAACGAAAATAGATTGTATCTTTGTACCCATAAAAAGCGAAAATAGCTCAGTTGGTAGAGCATAACCTTGCCAAGGTTAGGGTCGCGGGTTCGAGTCCCGTTTTTCGCTCTCCAAATTTTCAAATGTTTTTCATCGAACAGTATGAAGAACATTTTTTTATGCTTTAAATCATGGAAATTTCAGTTGTTATCCATACACTCAATTCAGAAAAATACCTTCGGCAATGTCTGGAGTCGGTACAGGGTTTTGATGAAATTATCATTTGCGATATGTACAGTAACGACAATACGCTGAGCATTGCAGAAGAGTTTGGCGCGAAGATTGTTATGCATGAACCGGTAGGCGGAATACCTGAACCGGCTCGCACTTTTGCGGTTAGACAGGCAACTCGGGATTGGGTTTTGGTAGTGGATTCGGATGAAGTGATTCCCGAAACTTTAAAGAATTATCTTTACCGGACGATTGCTTCTGAAAATTGTCCGGACGCCTTATTTCTTCCGCGAAAAAATTATTTCATGAACCGCTTTATGAAAGCTGCTTTCCCTGATTGTCAACTTCGTTTTTTTAAAAAAAGCGCATTCAAAATGTGGCCTCCTGTTGTCCATGCCCGTCCCCAGATTGAAGGAAATATCAGTAAAATACCTCAAAAAGAATCGTTGTCAATTATTCATCTGGAAGAAAACAGAATTAGCGATTGGATTTCAAAAATTAACAGATATACCGGACTGGAGTTGGAACGCAGAAAACACAAACGAAAAAATGTAGCCGGAATGCTATTTCAACCCTTTTATCGTTTTTTCTTCATTTACTTTATTAAAGGAGGTTGCCGCGATGGAAAAGAAGGCTTAATCTACGCTATCATTCAAGCGTGTTACAAATTTTTTACTCACGCAAAAATCATCGAATGGCAAGAACAACAGTCCAATCAATCGGGTTCGGGCAAATGAAACGATTTGTATGGACGCATCGTTTTCAGATTCTGCTTCTTTATTCCAACAATACATTTTTCTACATCCATCCGGCGTTGTAAAGCGTATTCTCTTGCTATGATTTCAAGCATTTCGATCGACAAATCCATCCGGTGGAAAGATTTATACGCCATTTTTTCCGTTAACTTTTTAAATTTTATGCGATTAACGTCTATCAAATCGAAGAATATATTTTCGCCTTCTTTCTTATATAAAATATTTCCGGGAGAATAATCGGTGTGATAAATTTCTTTTTCATGCATTCCGGCTGTATAGCGGGCAAAAGATTTCAATATGACAACATCTTCTTCAGTTGTTTTTTTTATAAAATTGAAATCCCTCATCAGTGAATAGTCCGAATAAGCGGAAACATAATAGCTTTTTGACAGTAATCCTGTTTTGAATAATTCTATATAAGCAATGGGTTGAGGAGCATTGAATCCCCTTTTAAGGATTTCCAAACTGTAGGAATACGACCGTTCGGCTTTGGAAAATCTCAGAAATGAATAAGCAAACCTGTTAATAATATGTGGAACCTTGAATGATTTTATCACTACTTTTCCAAAATCCGTATCAAAAACTTTAAGTTCATTCCGGCTTTTGTATATCGTTTCGCCTTGAGTTGCAAAAAAAGATGGAATTTTCTCTAACCAATCGCTAAGATAGTTGTATTCAGGGTGAATGACGAGTTTCATTTTACATTATTTTTTTGCAAAGGTAGCTAAATTTACTAACTTTGTCGTAAATTTGCCGTATGATTTTTGTTTCCGGTTTTGGTCGAATGTGTAACAATATTCTTCAATTCGGGCATTTCTATGCTTGGGGAAGAGTGCATGGCGTAAAAGTTATCGCCTTGCGTTTTTGTTACAAATACAGGGATTTCGCAATTTGCAGAACGAAACATTATAATTGGTTTACTTACCTCTTTGCAAAATACGGCGCGAAATTAGGATTTATTCCGGTCGTTTCTTTTACTAAAGAAGATATGAATGAGGAGAATATGTTGCGTCTTCAAAAAAGCCGGTTTGTATTGTACAAAGAATGGGATTTTCGTGATTACGAGGCTTTTATTGCTCACAGGGAAGAAATAAAAACGCTATTTGCTTTCAAACAGGGAATTATTAAAAAAGTAAACAAACAACTTCCTCCTTTGGAAGAAAATGTTATTCGCTTGGGAGTTCACATCAGGCGAGGGGATTATAAAACATGGCTGAACGGGGATTATTACTATTCCGACGAAGATTTTATCAAAGTTGTCAAGTCGTTCTGCACTTTGTCCTTCGGAAATTCAATCGAGATTTTAATAGTAAGTAATGAGAAAAATCTCCCGCAGGAAAAATACATAACGGCTTTGCCTGCGAAAGTTTACTTTTTGTCCGGTAGTCCTGCGGAGGACTTATATGCTTTATCTACTTGTAATTATCTGATTGGACCGCCAAGTACTTTTTCATTGATGGCGGCTTTTTATAACGATTCGAATCTGTATTGGATTTATGATAAAAACCGGCGCTTGGAAAAAGAATCATTTCAAAAATTCGACTACCTTTTTCAGCATATTATCTAACAAGCCTCATTTTATCGTATTTCCCTCCTTGTCAACCCAACCGGTTTGCCTGCCGGGATTACCCACAATCAAAGCGTAATCGGGAATATTTTTAGTTACGACTGCGCCCGCCCCAATCATGGCGTATTCGCCGATGGTAATACCACAGAGGATAGTGGCATTGGCTCCGATAGTCGCCCCTTTTTTCACCAAAGTCGGACGATATTCTTCTTTTCGGGAAATAAAACTACGCGGATTTATCACGTTTGTGAATACGCAACTCGGACCTAAAAACACGTCGTCTTCGCATCTGACGCCGGTATAAACCGATACGTTGTTCTGCACTTTGACGTTATTTCCCAAACGCGCCAAATCCGCAACCAACACGTTTTGTCCGATTGTACAGTTTTCGCCAATGACCGCTCCGGACATGATGTGCGAAAAATGCCAGATAATGGTTCCTTTTCCAATCGTTGCCCCATCGTCGATGACGGCGGTCGGATGCGCTTGATATTCAGTTGTCGTATTCATCATACCCGATCAATTGATTAATAATATATTCCGCCTGCTCTTCATCCATTTCCGTATGCATGGGCAACGAAAGCGCAGAACGGCAAAGATTTTCAGATACGCTTAAGTCGCCGGCAATACGCACTTTGTCTTTGAAAGCCGGCTGAAAATGTAAAGGCAAAGGATAATAAACCGTAGTCGGAACGCCCCTTTCTTTTAAGTATTGCTGCAAAGAATCGCGATTCCCTTTTACGGTTAAAGTGTATTGATTATATACATGACCGGATTGCGGAAAACAATAAGGCATTTCAAAACATCCGGTCATTGATTTCAGTCCGGCGTCATACCGGCTTGCCAACTTCCTGCGAGAATGGATATAATCGTCCAAATAAGACAGTTTCACTTGCAGGACGGCGGCTTGAAGCGTATCCAACCGCGAATTGCAACCGAGCGTTTGATGAATATATTTTTGCGATTGCCCATGAATCGTAATCATCCTGAGCTTTTCCGCCAAAACGGCATCATCAGTCAGCAAAGCGCCACCGTCGCCATAGCATCCCAGATTTTTTGTCGGAAAAAACGAAAGGACGCCAACATCGCCAATAGTCCCCGCCTGTTTTTGAGTTCCATCAGGAAATGTATAAACCGAACCTAAGCTTTGCGCATTGTCTTCGATGACAAATAAATTGTAGCGGCGGGCAATCCGCATCAATGGTTCCATATCGACAGCCTGCCCGAAGAGATGCACCGGAATAACCGCTTTGGTCTTAGGGGAAATCGCTTCTTCCATTTGATTGACGTCAATGTTGAACGTGCGCGGATCGACATCGACCGCCACCGGAATCAATCGCAACAACGCTACCGCTTCTGCTGCGGCGACATAATTGAAAGCGGGAACAATCACTTCGTCGCCCGTCTGCAAATCCAATGCCTGCAACGCTATCCGGAGTGCGTCTGTCCCGTTGGCGCAAGGAATGACATGTTTCGCGCCGGTATAAGCAGCCAACCCCGCAGCTAATTTTCCTACCGCTTCACCGTTAATGTATTGTCCCGAACGTATAACAGCGAGGACAGCTTCGTCGATTTCGTCGCTGATTCGTTGGTATTGCGCGGTTAAATCCACCATCTGTATTGCTTTCATCTTGAAATCTGGTTAGGAACGCTGCCTCACTACTTCGTACAGCAAAACGGCGGCTGCCGCCGAAACATTCAACGAAGCGATGCCGCCCATTACCGGAATCTTCGCCATTTCGTCGCAATTGCGAAGATTGTCCATAGAAATGCCTTTGTCTTCTCCGCCTAATACCAATGCGACAGGCGTAGTATAATCAACTGCCGTATAAACGGTTTCAGCTCTTTCTGTTGCCGCAATTATCTTATAGCCGCAATTTTTCAGGAAACGAACCGATTCCGTAATGCTTGATTCCTTGCATACCGGCAATGTCAACAAAGCCCCCGCAGACGTTTTTACTGCATCGGCATTGACCGAAACGCTATTATGTACCGGAATGACAAGCGCATCAACTCCGGCGCATTCACAACTGCGGGCGATTGCTCCGAAGTTGCGCACATCCGTCACGCCGTCCAATAATACGATAAACGGATTTTTTCCTTCTTCGTAGAGCGTCGGAACTATATCTTCCAATTTCCGGTAAGTTACTTCCGAGATAAAAGCAATCACTCCCTGATGATTTTTGCGGGTCAGTCGGTCTAATTTTTCCTGCGGCACCCGCTGAAGGGGGATATTTGTTCCTTTCACAATCCTGAAAAGTTCGCGCGCCAAATCGCTTTGAAAGTCGCGCCGCATCAGTATTTTATCAACATCCTTGCCCGCCTGCACCGCTTCGATGACTGGACGAGCGCCGAAAATCATTTGAGATTGCATCATTTCTTTTTAATTTGCTACAAAATTAAGTATTTTATTTATATATAACAATAATTGTTTCTGCATAATAAGAAATGTAAAATAGATAAGCAATATAAATAATTTATGTATCGCTTACGAAAGTAATTGTTACAAAAACAAAAAGCCTGTTTGCAATTTATATCTACATTTGCAAAATTATTTGAGAACTTATAACATATATTAATTATTAAAATTTTTTAGTCATGAAAAGAACTCTACTTTTTTTATTTGCGCTAATAATGAGCGCTGGGTTTGCTTTTTCGCAAACTACTCTTGCACCGTCGAGCAAAGTGCGCGGCGTATATATTGCTTCTAAAGCGGTCGATCAATACACCGGCGCAACCATAGATTTGGGTAGCGACGCCAGCGTGTGGCCATGGTCGACCTGCGGGAATGATGGTGTGGCTTTCACGCCCGTTAAAGACGCTACATATCACATGACATTTAACGTTACATCAGTTGACGATGGCAACCCCGCATCGGGTTTCCGCGTTCGCTGGGTGAAGGACAACGCGTATGACAACCATACCGTCGCCGATGGAACGGCACCTAATCCCAGCGCCAACGTTTATACCGCCGACCAGACTGCTACTTTAATTCCCGCATTATTTCAAGGC
>Ga0123357_10010384_pt1 | contig 11839 bp, 7 predicted proteins | sample TergutEmb28metaG_FD_89873 | JGI IMG/M metagenome (GOLD analysis project Ga0123357, IMG submission 89873) | Embiratermes neotenicus P4 segment gut microbial communities from Petit-Saut dam, French Guiana - Emb289 P4 | ecosystem: Host-associated > Arthropoda: Insects > Digestive system > Gut ...
TATGTCACTCACAATTGACTTTGATGTTACGTACAGCTATTAACATTACAGAATACATATTCCTGCCAGTTTCGATATGTATTTCGTAATCAATAAGTGAGTAACAGCTGTCAAAGTTTCAAACTTCTCTGACCATTATCTCCGTAAACGTTCCATTTTGGACGTAGGTGTTTTGGGTTATATCGGTATACTTTAGCATAAGGAACACCCTCCCGAAGTCTGGCACATTCCTCCTGGGACACACTGTATATATAGCAATAGCTACAGACCAAGTTTTTGAACTCAGAAATGTTTCCATAACGGTATCTGATCTCTCTTAAAACATTCTTGGAATGTGAAATTAGTAAAGATCTAAATTACATAATCATTGAGAGAGATTGGATTATGTGTTTGTAGTCTCATTTATCCAGCTTGCAAAGTTCCTGCACCGTATTATATTGTCATATGTGTCCTGTTCGGCTGCACAATAATTTTCTGCATTATCTCATAAATTGTACGATTTTCGGGAAGAAAAAATATCGAACACAAAATGTGTGTATGTGTGTGTGTGAATTTACGTACAACATTCCAAGAAGAATACAGTAAAATATTACCATAAATGTGCATAAGTTTTCTGTAAATCATTTCTTGTCAGATTTTCATGATACTTTAATTTTCTCGACAGATTTTCGAAAAATACTCATATCAAATTTTAAGAAAATCCGTGCAGTGGGTGCGGAGTTGTTGCATTAATAGGGGTTAATAGTCGCTTTCCGTAAGTTTGCGACCGCGCCTTAAAAAAACCACTGCGCCACCTCGGTAAGTAAGCTTTAAAGTTTGCACCTTCCTGTTACTTCGAAGGAACAAGCCATGCCCATCTTCAGAGTGTCGGTAAATTTCTAAAAGACTACACGGTGTCATGGCCCAGAAGACAATAAACGTCAGAGTTATCGCCATGCAAATCTCCACCCATGCAAGACTCGGCCTTATAAATATGACAGGAAGAAGTCCTTGACCGCCTGCAAACTACGTCGTGAAACATTAACAGTTTCTTTATTACCGCTTCGACAGCATATCTGAATTTGAGGGTAAGGTCGCACATGCAGACATTATTGCACATTTCACGAGTCACGTCACTCACTGCTGCCAGTGGAGTAGCCGCCGCCTACAACGTATGCATACATGTGTGGAAACGTGCACACAGATGTTAGTAGACTGGACGATTATGTGTATTTACGTAGTGTTTCTTTTATCTCTCAACAGGGCAAAGCAGGTTTATCGCACAGTAAAGCCTCCATCAAAGGCGACATAACGCGGACAGCTGTCGTGCTCAGGTCAGCGATGAAATTATATGTATGAATGTAAGCCTGCATGTATGTATGCATGTGTGTATACACGTATATAAGCTTACGAATATATGTGTGTATTGATGTAGGCCGTATGAACAGAAACAATCGGTCTTTCACTCTTCAGTCTCGGTATGTTTTGTTAACCTGACATTTACGTGTATTCAAGTCGAGCTTCCTCGAGGATGTAGTCTGGTAAAAACCTATAGACGTTTCAGAGAAAACTGTTGTTAAGTCTGTTTTTTCTTTTGGGGGGGGGGGAGGTTCTAAAGGTGTAATCGATTGTCTGAAACCATTTGATGTGATGAAAAGTTAACCGAGAAGATGGTATTCCCGCAGATAGCACCGAAACTCGTCGGAATGTTAGTCAAACAGTGTGACATATGGAGCATTAAGGCAAAATAAATATGTAAGCAGGAGGTTCAAATTATGTAAAATCTTCATGCCCAATCTCACAGAGAACAGCCTGTGACCATTGTGAATATCAGTAATGTAATGCTGTGTCACTGCGGGGGGCAAGTCCCAGAAGAAAGGAGATTTATTTTTAATTACTACTGAGAATTAAATGGGTAAGGAATTTGCTCAGAGGTATTGTAATCTGATGTGTATTGAGGAGTGTCATGTTCGAGTTTAAATCACCCCGACACATTTTGCATCAGTTTCCCTCTGTCTTTACAGGGGAATTCTCGTGAACTATAAGTGCACTGCAGTTAGTATTACTTTGTCCTTCAAAGTTTAATACGTCAGTCTAAGGTCTTGCATTCAGAGCTAAACATCTCTGTACTTTATTCAGTGGTTTTAATCTAAGACAATAATTATATTATTTTTATTCCAATTTATGTAACGGAAATATTTCAGCTTTAGAGTTCATACAGAGCAGAAGCTTAGGACCATGTGGATCATATGAAGTTGTGAATTTGCTAGCACATGAAAGGAAGCAAGCGTAGGGTAAGTCTAAAATCATACCCATTAAAATTCATAATTCCACCGTAAGGCAAGCAGTAATTGTTACGACGAGACTTGAACCTTCAACCTGACAAATCCAGGATCTCGCCGAATTTAGTATGGGAATCACTGGTCCAGAAAGTTATAGCAAAGCGAACCGAGGTCGTTTGCTCTTCGACACAGCGACGAAGGTAATTTAGAAAGTGTGTGATTAATTCCTCCAAGAAGCGTTAGTGTGGAGACAGGGCTGTGTAAGTTCTTTCACCCGATAAACAGTGCGAAACATTTGTGAATACAAAGTTGATGTCATCTGACATTACGGACAAAATATTCGGTTAGCTATCTGTCACACAGAACTGAAGTTGGTTACGTGTTGGAATAAACCGGTTAAACTTTGTAGGTCACCTGCAGTGAAGAATGTTACGAAGTACAAGAGTCTGGACGTAGAGACTTAATCGAAGAGACAAAAGTTATTAGGCGTGCACCCAAGGAGGGTGGTTGCAGGCCTGCAGCCTCCTCTTCCAAACAGATATTTAATAAAAATACAGATTTTACACACCCGATTATATCAAACTTTTACGTTATTTACCTTTCAGCTAAAAGCAACAACTAAAATCGGGTACACTGGAATTTTGAAAAAAGAAATAAGAACTACGTAGACAAATTATATACAACCTTTCGTATCCCCACCCCCCTCCCTCCAATTGAAAAATTCTAGGTTCCGGGCTGAAAGTTACTAATGGTCCAATATCAAAACAGGATTCGATCTCAGACTGAGACACTGCATGCTGTATGACTGCGCAGTTTACGCGCTTTTGTAATTCCAATTCTTTAAACTCTGAGATGGACGAGCCATGTGGCACGTATGGGAGAAAGAGGTTTTGGTGAGGAGACTTTGAGGGTAAGAGACCACTTGGAAAACATAGGCGTAGATGGGGATAATATTAAAATGGAACTTTAAGAAGTGGGATGGGAGGGCATGGATTGAACTGGTCAGGCTAAGGACATGGACAGGTGGCAGGTGCTTGTGAATGCGGTAATGAACCTTCGGGTTCCATAAAATGCGCCTAATGTATTGACTAGATGAGGACCTGTTCGCTTCTCAAGAATGACTCTGCTCCGTTAAGTTAGTTCGTTGTGTTTTAAACAACTTTCAGGACAAATTTTAAAATCCTTAAAAATAGGATGGACATCTAATCTTGGAAGCCACAATTTAAATAGCGGTACACCCGAATTCATGGCAAGAGGCGCTGGCCCCATCATGTACTTTACCTTACTGCGAAATGTGGGCTCTTCTACGAAAGTGACCCACACATCAAGGTCACTTTGTTTTTTGTTTAAGCAGTGTGTCGAATGCACCTGCTCAGACCCCGCAGAGCGAGTTCTGTTTCCAACTTGTTCGTATCGTGTGCATCGTGTTTCGTAGATGTAAAAATGTTTTGTGTTTCTACACTCAACGGTCACTAATGTAGCGTATTATGACACCAGCTACTGTATAAAAGCTGTAAAATTCGTTGTCAAACAAGGCAGTTTTTCTCTTAACGTGACATTTCAGGTGTTATATTGTTTTGTTTTTATGCATATATTGTGGAGGACAGAGAAGTGAAAATGACCTACTACATGAAATTCACGTATTTCATAACTATAATTATATTAGCAATAACAGATAGCGAGAATAAACAGGTGAGTTTATACATACTCGAGGATTACTGACGTGATATTAACGGATTTGTTGCATAGAAGCCAGAATAGCGTGGTTGACACACTTATATTAGGCGGTTCGTTTGACTATATATATATTCGATTAAATTTGTAGTTAAACACAACTTTTTGCACAACATAAGAACTGAATCCGACATGCGGTACCCTCAAGAGTCGATAAAAATTGAAGTTTTTAAGTGTGCAAAATATTAACTATGGATTACTGGTGGAATTATACTGACATGGGAAAACCGAAGTATACGGGAGTAAATTCTGTCCCAGTGCAACTTCTTCCACCACAAATTCCACATAGAAAGACCTGGGGTAAAACCCGGGGCTCTACGATGAGAGGCCGACGACTAACCTCCTGAGCCATGGCACGGCCATCTTACAAATGTGAAACAAAACTTTGTTTTGTTGTAGGATATAAAATTTAGACAGGGAGTAACTAGAAAACACAATTGGTGTAAACAGAACCCAACACTTTCAAACTGCCTGTGTGATAAGTGGCATTTTCTGTCTCTAGTTAAATTCAAGTTACCCTGGTATGATGCGAGTGTAATTCGGAGGCAGTTTTGCATTCTTTCACTGCATACGGAGCGTCATCTTAAAACTAGAAGCTCTCCAACATATTGTATTTATTTTCTGTATACATTCATGTTCTTGTATAATGGCTTGATCATGACCTAGAATTTTAGGTTCCGAACTAGCCGCCACGAAATAAATTTATTCACAAAGTGTGTGCTTTTTGTGATTGAAAATATTGATAGTTATTTTATTTGTATTTTTGTTATAAAACACCCTGATGATGGTCATGGTAGTGACCGAAGCATTTTGGTGAAGAATAATAATAATATGTGCTTGAACATATTTATAAATGTGCAACTGTTGGTTTCTTATAGAAGAAAATATTCTTTAATGTACGGACATGGAAAAAAAACCAATAATTTATAATCGCAAATGACTGTAGTCAATTACAAGAAGGTGTTTAAATTTATCCGGAAAGCTGAACAACACAGAAATTCTTATAGTAAAACAATATGCCAGTAATCCTTGTTATGTTGTCTCATGGATCGCCAATTGAGTAACCCGGACTACAGCATAATTATAATGGGGTGTGGGAATGTATCAGAATATTTTTAAAGTTAATCTGCTTTCAAGGATAAGTGTGGAAGGATATTTGTCATAAGTGACACCAAAAACCTTGAACAGATGATGTTATGTTAATACTGATGTTACAATCCAGAGCATATTACTATCAACCCCAAAGCAAATAAAAAACCTTTAATGACAGGTACTCAATCCTCACACTCCAATAACATTCAGGTATATTTTTTTTAGTACACCATACAATGACCTGAACAGTGCAATTAAGACACTACTCCCATTCTGTGCATGTGAACTCAAGTAATATCAATCAGTACAAAATACACATAGCAGTCCAGAAAAGGATAATAGCTAATGATCACATTATTCAGGCACATCTTTAAAATGCAAGACATAGATCTATTGGCCTACAGTTACTTATATAAACACTAACAAATCATAGCCTTTTGTTAAAAACCCTCATTATAAAAAAGTACTTATTAATAATCATTAACAGCATTAACAAATTATGTTATTCTCACCTTCAAATCCAAATAAATAATATTTTCCTGATGGTTTAACAATAAGTCTTGTTAACTGCAGCCTCCGATATTTTGCAGAAAGTCCATGTCACTGTGTTCTATGAAACACTGTGTCCTGACAGCCAGCAATTTATCACATTCCAGCTTTACCCAGCTTGGAAGGATCTAAAGGACCATCTTATTCTAGAGTTTGTTCCATTTGGTAAATCTTCAGTGAGTACAATTCAATAGCCATTGTCTTTATTCTAGAGAGTTTACTATTTATTCTCAAGAAAGTGCCATTCAAAAGCATGGAACATTTTACTCCATGCGATAAGAGATGTGTACATCTCTCAACATAATCCGATCTGCTTAAGGATGTCTTATTAGATAATTGCACACACTAAACATGTGTGCATCTATCTAGACTAGTTGGTAGATATATGTACCCATTGATGATGATGATAATGATGATGATGGTAGTGGCATATCTGGAATGTAAAATAGGTAATCCCAGTAATAACAGGGGGAACGGAAACCATCTCAGAATCATGCAGAAAATATCTGAACAACAGAACAACCCAGAAGACACGAAATAAAGGAACTATAGAAAACAGCCATACTGGGCACTAAACACATACTTAGGGAAGTACTAATGTAAAAGTACAAAACACATGGAAAATAACAATACATATTCCATAAACTGTAACTGCAGAGTAGCTACAATACAATATAGCCTAGGAACATGATTTTTTCAGGTATGTATTTATAAATATCCTGTAATAAGGTGATAAATAATAATAATAAGAGGAAAACATGTATCCAAATGAGTACAAGGTAGGTTAATGGTATCAACAAACCAATAGAACCATCCCTAACAGTAAACCAAACATTATAATCGTGGATAATGAAGAAGATACATGTATGGTAATAGATGTTGCATTGTGAGGATAAAGAAATGTGATTAAGAAAAAAGTCAAGAATATTCTTAGAACAGAAATGCAAAATGTAAATACAAAAGTGATCCGAGTAATGAAAGGGGCAACTGAACCATCTGAAATTCATTAAGAAAATACCTGAGCAACATGCCAGGAAAGCAAACAATATTCAACACGGGAAATATTACATGTACCACAAATTGTAACTACAGATTAGCTGCAACACTATATACCCTGCATAAATATGATGATGATGATGTGCTTGTAAGAGTAAAGTGGGCCCAAGATCAGTTCAATGCTGACATAGTATCACTTAATGTTAAATCTTGTATGCACATATATTATTTTACAATCTTAACATTTTTAGTGTGTGTCCATCTCAGCATATTGTCAGTATGTAAGTGAACCTTTGCCCTAAATATAAATGAGTATTAAAATATAAGAATACATAAGTAAAAAGAATTTCTGTTAAAATCATGGTTTAAATAAGCAATTCTCTGGGAGATTTGAGGTTCCCACAGTAGTGTTGATGGAGTTTCAAGTCTTCCGGAATATTATCTCATGCTGAGAGGTAAATGGTCACCAGTTTTGAAAGGTAAATGCTGGTAAATACTGACCAGTCAACACGGCTGCATATCCTGTAAGACTTGATTCTTGACTAGTACTACTACTACTACTACTACTACTACTACTACTACTAGTAGTAGTAGCAGTCAAGATTCAAGTCAACATGCCATGAAGGTATGTATGGGGAGCAGGAGTAAAAATCTAGTCATTTTGAACCTCACAACTATATACAAGTGAGTGGTCAACTTGACACCCTGACCCCTGCAAAAGAACCCTGGTACCCACTAAGTAGTAGCTTGGGTGGGCCTCAGAGATGGACTGGTTGCTATCATTAATTTTTGCAAGTTCTACTTGGAATACTTTGTTTTTACCCTGACAAAAATTAGTTTTGCAACAATATGCATATCTGTAGAAATTAACACAGAAACAAGAAAGGTATGCAAAATATATTACTGCTCTGTTGGAGTAAACTATTCCATTCTTTATATCAGGTTGTCTGATGACTCAATCAATTACTGCAGTCATTTAAAACACATACAGAAAATTTGTTTACTCTGTCGGCCTGTTGGTGCACTTTTCCACTACACACATTAGGTTGTTTAATGCCTCAGAATCAATTACTGTAGTAATTAACAGGGGCATTAAGGAGTATCTGAAAGAAAGAATGGGAAAATGAAAGACAGACTCAGCAGAATAATGTGTGTTCAAGTGTATGCTTTCTCGTGGAAAGAATGGGTCAACAAAAAATTATACAATTACAAGCAGTCCAATGTCTTAACAAGAAACATGGACTGCTGAAATAGTGTACTTCATTGAGCAGTTTAAAAGGCCTAGGACTAAGCACCAGAAGACCATCTTTAAAAATCTCCCTTTAAGAATGCTCTCCAAGAACACAACTGTTCCCAAGAGCATCGACTATTGGCCTACTGTAATTATTTGCAGACGTCATGACACTAACCTGTAAAATTAGCTCAAAACTGAAAACACAGATGTCAGAAGCAGTGAAAGAACATATCTTTCCCAATATTTACACCAAATGGTGTAACATATTCTCGTACAAACCCTGCAGGAATTTCAGATTCAACTACAGCAAAGTGGACATCTAGTTCAACAGATCTTGTGACTTACCATGCAGTACAAATATGTATTTGTCTCTATATGCTACAATTTTCTCCAACATTTAGAATTCACCATCCCACCTTTATTTCTTCAAGTATTACAGATAATTGTCTGTAGTGCTTGGACTTAAAATAAATTCCTGGCATTTGTTTGCAGGGAGATGGTTTTGGTGGTTTTGTGTGTCAACATGGAGAGCGGGAATGTAGGGGCAATTTAATGCAGTCATGTGCACTAAGCCTACTCAGCCCTTCAGGACCAAAAATGGAGTTTGTGTCTTGTGTCATGAGTAGCACAGATGGAAGTCAAGAAGGAAAACGTGTAAGCTTCTTATGCCAAACAAAAAGCCACATCATGAGTGTTTTGTTCTTGAATTTTTCAATCTTCTCTTCCTGATTTGTAGAAAATTGCCTTGGAGAGACCATGAAACATAGTAATTGGAGACAGAACAGGAATTTTTACTGAAAAATTAAATACACTTCATGGAGCATACAAGAAGTCATACTGAAAAAGATTTAATCCCCATGTCGGTGTTTAGAAACTACACTATGATGTTGCAAATGTAAGAATGCACAAAGAAAACAAGAACAGTATCTTTTGGTACACACCTACTTAAATTTCTTCTTAAGGGCATGCAGATCACACCAAATGTTCACCCTTTATCAAAAAATAAACAGTATTTTCTTATGTAAAACGCAGTATATAAGATTATACTGAACTAAAGACAATTTGTAAATTTTTAAAGATTTGGTTCAACAACACTTTCATTACCCTTATTTTGGTCACAATTAATTGTTGAATATTTATTCCTATACACACTAATTCTTTTAACAATACTGGTAGTAATTACAATTGCAAAGTGACAAACAGGGTAACAATAAATTGGAAAAATATGGAAAGAAATGTTTATGGGCTCATGTATGGTAACACCCTGTCACTTGCCAGGAAGAGCTGAGAAAAACAATGAATGACACAAGGTGAGTCAGTATCCTGGCTTATATTTGAACTGGCTACCTCCTATACAAAAGTCAAAAACATTACCAGATTCATTTCCCAATATAAAATCTTGAATTCTCCAGTGTGTTTATTGTACATCTTGACATTTAATTTTTTTAGTTTGTTAAGTAACTGTGGGAACAAAATGTGCAGACACATGTAGTAACTCGCAGTACAAAGCAAAATAAGGAACCAATCCTTTTGATTAGCACATTGTCATATGATATCAGGACATGGTTAACAGAATTCCCTTTCTGTTTCCTGCCATGTTTCCACACCAACATAAACAGGAAAACACAGAATGTCTAATCTGACAATGGTGACAAGAACCCAATTTTCATATGCAATAAAATAATTTGTTTCTTAAATTCATTATTAAATTAGACACAAATTTATGTTTAAAACATGCCAATTTGAACTGTTATCGAACTGCAGAACATGTATAAAACATGTAAATGCACTTTCACATTTCCTGTTATGGCATATACACAAATATAAAGTATATATTTGTATTATTTCACACCTCTTATAAGAACTGGTTCCAGAGCTCATACACCCAAAAATCATAATAGACAACTGTAATGAACCAGGTTTTCTGGAATGTACTCCTGTACTTCACTCATTAATAACATACTAATTAGTAAACAACTATCAAACACAACAGTACATTAAATGTGGCAACAATGTGCTACATTTTTCAGTTCTACCTGATGATGGTCTAGTAGGACCAAAATGTGACTTACCATTACGCAGTACATATAGTCTTGTTTGACTGCCGTTCAATATTGTTTAAACACAACAGGATATCTTCTTCCAATATAATTAGCATACTTTTTGCATTTATGTAACTGTGTTCATATCATTGTCATTTTTCAGTGTTCTGAAGAAGCTGGAATCAGTTGGGCCGCTGTTGATAGCTGCATGACGTCTGTGTCAGGCACTGCTTTGCAGCTATTGGCACAGCAAGAAACTTTAAAAGTAGCTCCTTCAGGCCTTGGATTTGTTCCAACAATCATTTTCAACAAAGTAAGGAAAAAAAAAAACAGAATAACTGCATGCTGAAAGTAAAGTTAAGATTAAATTGTTTTAAATTTCTATTAAGATACTTAAATGCCTGCAATCTCTGTTCTTCCCTTAAAGTGGGAGACCAATTTTGTAGCTACACAAAAATTAAATGAAAGATTATAGCACAGAATATTTTGAACTAAGAGGGCGGAAATGTCAAGACTGCAGAAAACTGCACAGTAAGGAGCTTTGTACTGTGTCCTCTTCACCAAACTTGTGAGGATGAGAAAGTCAAAAATCTTAAACTGTATGTGACACGTGGCATGCACAGAAAAGAAGACAAATTTGTACAGATTCTGGCTGAGTAAGATGTGTAAATAACTCCATTGGTAATTACTTCTTGAGAAGCTAACAGGTTCTCAGCTAGTCCAGAAATTCCCCACATTTTCTGGAACCCAAAGACATTCATAACAGCATGTAACACTCCCTATTCTGAACCAGAACAATCCAGTCCATGTCCCCCATCTCACTTCCTGGTAGATCCATTTTCATACTGTCCTCTGATCTATGTCTGGGTCTTCCAAGTGGTCTGCTTCCCTCAGGTTTCCCCACCAAAACTCTGTGTGCACCTTTCCTCTCCCCGTATATGCTACATGCCCCATCCATCTCATTGTTCTTGTTCATTCCTCATTGTCGATTGCTAACTAAAATTGCAAACTCGGGCATGGATTCTAGGGTAGTGGTGTGGATAAGGGAATTCCTTTTAGGTCGCACACAGAGTCAGGGTGGGAGGGCAATTATCTGAAGAAGTTAGAGTAATGTCAGGTGTACCGCAAGGAAGCGTATTAGGTCCTCCTCTGTTCCTAGCCTACGTAAATGATATTTGGAGGAATATGGAATCAACTATTAGACTTTTGCTGATGACTGTGTAATTTACAGAAAAAATATAAATAATGCAGACATGGAAAAATTGTTGAAAGATCTGAACAGGCTGGGGGAGTGGGCAGTTGAAAATTCGATGAAAATAAATCCAAGTAAAAGTAAGGCAATTCGCTTCATGAGAGCTAGGGTAAAGGATCCACTAAATTATTCGTTAATGGGCACATTAATACCGGAAGCAAGCAGCTGTAAATATTTAGGAATTATCTTACGCAGCGACTTAATTTGGGCAGATCAAGTTAACTATGCGGTGAAAAAGGCCTGGAAAGCACTACATTTCACAATGCGAATACTAAAAAAGGGTAATAGCGATACCAAAAGTTTAGCCTACATGTCACTTGTACTTCCGAGTCTTGAATATGGAGCTGCATGCTGGGATCCGTATAGGGAGAGTCAAGTAAGTGCGTTGGACAGGGTGCAAAAGAAAGCGGCCAAATTTGCACATTATACGAACAGTCCGAACTGGGAAACTTTGGCGTCACGTAGAAAGTTATCACGCATATGTGCCCTCTTCAAAGCGTACTCTGAGGAACCCACGTGGAAGCCCACTGGTGACAGATTAGAACGGCCACACTATCTGAGCAGGGTAGATCATGGAAGGAAAATTAGGAGTAGGAGACAAAGGACGGATATAGGGAAATATTCTTTTGTAAATAGGACCATCCAACACTGGAACCAGTTACCGGCAGAAGTGTTAGGA
>Ga0123357_10010385_pt1 | contig 11839 bp, 10 predicted proteins | sample TergutEmb28metaG_FD_89873 | JGI IMG/M metagenome (GOLD analysis project Ga0123357, IMG submission 89873) | Embiratermes neotenicus P4 segment gut microbial communities from Petit-Saut dam, French Guiana - Emb289 P4 | ecosystem: Host-associated > Arthropoda: Insects > Digestive system > Gut ...
ATCCTTACACAACAGGTGGGGGAAGGTCGGCGCGCCCCCCGCGGCACTAAATAATTAAAAAAAAGAAAAAAAAAAAAGAAGACGAACCACCCAAAAAGAAAAAAAGAAGGGGGGGGGGGGGGGGGGGGGGGAGACACAGCACTACTTTTTTTAGCATCAGCGCGTTACATGGAGTGGGTCGTTAACGACACACCCCGGCAGCTTTATCCCCGGGGATGACGCGGTACTCATTGGATAGGTGGCTAGGTTGGCCCTAAGGTCTAGACGGATGCGGAAAAAATCGCCCACACCAGGACTCTATCACTGGACCACCCAACATTTAGCGATTCGCCACACCGGCCCTGACACTCTCAGACAACTGCTAGGTACTAAGACTCCATGCAGTTAGTTCTTTCTTGAGAAGCTACTTGAGTTTCCCCGTTTTCATGATGGTTGTTAGCGCGGGGAATGACAATCTGCGCACGCTTCACAAACTGCGTTCGATCCGTTTCAGAAACATGTTTTATCAATCGCAACACATTGTAGTTCCTTTTACTGCGCCGACTGTCACAAAAATGTTAACCAATTCACATCATGCAAAGAAAGTGAAGCGAGGACATTTTCTACTCGGTTTTCTCCAACGCCATGTAATTGCAATGTTATTAACTTGTATACAAATGGACATTTTCTTTACATTCAGCCAGTTCCTATCCCACTTCAGTAATATCTTCTAGTTGGCCTCATGTGTCCGTCATAATGTATCTATATTGCCTTGGATTCTATTATAGAATAACACACAAACCGGGATCGACAAACAAATGGATTGGGCCGGGGGGGGGGGGCACAAACAAAAAGAGAAAGCACAAACGTACCGTAGAAGTGCCTACCTACTTCAGTGGGTGACTAACCGGAACGGTGTGACCTATGCTATGGAACACAAAATGTAATAACTAATGAAGCGTGAATCGGGACTGAAACAAAGCAACACATAAACCATATGATATGAAACATTCACTGCAGGCAAGAGCAGAAAATTTTTGAAAGAGTAAATACCCTTAAAATAAGTCAGATAAATATGTACACATACGTAGGTGCATGCATGCATTATATATACATTATATATATATATATGTATACACACACACACATGCGCGCGCGCACGCGTGTGTGTATACACGGGGTTTTCAATTGTGGCGCTGCGAACGTGTTCATAAAAGGAAGATAAATTCGACATGATCAGCCTTTACGCGGGCTTACGTCGCCTGATATAATAAAACTGTGCACCATGCCCGTAAGTCTGCAAATGCACGCACACACATGTATACATAGATCGTAAGAAGAAGAAGAAGAAGAAGAAGAAGAAGAAGAAGAAGAAAAAAAAAGTTGATGCGAAACATTTTATAGCGTAACTGTTTCACTCAAGTTTATTTTAAAGAATGTAACAGCAGTTACTGCGGATACGTAGTTTCGAACGCCATTGATCATGACCCTGAAGATGTACCAAGCAGTTTCGCACATTACACAAATACGTAGACCGTATTTTACTCTTGTAAGTTATTGAATTTTTAAACTACAGGTAATGGAGGTGCGTCTGGTCAAATCCAGTCCAATTAATTGTGACTAGGACACATCATCAAAGTGCGTAACGTAATATATAATGTTACAGTACTTGTTTACTGTGACAATTCTGATGAGTATGAAACGTCGGGACACTTGTGTTACATGTTACAAAACCAATATAATAAATAACTGTTAACATCATGATTAGTATAACAGTATATTTCGATACTTTGAATAACAAATGAACAGACAATCTAAAATTAACATCTAATAAAACCATACAACTGATTACAGACAAAAACCAAACGTAAAGAGCTCATTATACAGGTGTCCCAGGAGTTAATGTCCTACTTCAGGATTTAATTCTAGAGCTGATTCTGAGTCAAAAATATCATATAACACATGGGTCCAATTCGCAACGGTTCAGGAGTTACTACGTATGTGTTTTTAAAATACAGTAAATAAATTAGAAAGGAAAGAGGAGCGTTGTGCATTTATTGATCCGTTGGATTAATTCTAACTCCCATGTGATTCGCAACTTTTTGTTCACCGACGAGGCCCATTTTACCCGCGATTCAGTCAACAATACAAGAAACTCCCACTTATGGGATCGTGACAATCCTCATGGAACTGTTGAAATCAACTACCAACATCGCTTTTGCGTAAACGTGTGGCGTGGTGTCACTGGTGACCAACTGACTGGTCCGTACTTTTCCCGCATCGTCTGACAGGTTATATTTACGCCAACTTTTTGTAAGTGAACTGCCAGCATTCTAAGAGAATGTTCCTCTACAAACACGACGACAGATGTATTACCAGAATGACGGAGCGCCGCCTCATTTCAGTCAGGTCCTAAGGCAGTATCTGAATCATAAATTCCCAAATCGATGGATTGGTCGTGGCGGTACAGAATTGGCCACCACGGTCACCGGATCTGAACCCATTAGATTACCATGTGTGGGGTTACATGAAAGCTATTGTGTATGCACACAAGGTGAAGAGGAGAGCCGAACTACTCCAGCGAATTCTCAGCGCTATAAGAACCATCAACAACGCTGTAGTGCCTCGTAAGGTTACAAGTTCTCTGGTCACACGAGTCAGAAAATGCAACCAAGGAGACGGAGGACACTTCGAACAATTTGCTTGAGTGTTGAACAGCCAACCTGTAACTGTACATTTAACAACATAGCTCAATAAATGCACAATGCTCCTCTTTCCTTTCTAATTTATTTACTGTACTTTAAAAACTCTTAACTCCTTAACCGTTGCGAACTGGACCCATGTGTATATGACGCTTTTTTATTCAGAATCAGCTCTGGAATTTAAATCCGAAGTAGTGACCTTAACTCCTTGGACACCCTGTAGAAGTCAAAGACATGTGGCGCAAAACTGAAAAATAAGTTCTCCATGTGTACATGCGTACTCTTTGCCCGATATTGCTACGGTGACAACATGAAACCGGTTGTGCCTCATATGAAACAGCCTAAGTGTCAGAGTACTATGTGTAGGTGGGAGGGTAATATTAAAATGGATGTTAAAGGCATAAAGTGTAAGAGTGTGGACTAGACTTTTCTGTAACAATAAAGTACCAATGGTGTGTTCTTGTAAATTTCGTTATGAAATTTCAGGCTCCGTAAAATTGGGGAATTTCTCGAGCAACACAAAGACACAATATTACCGGTATTCTACCCGTCTTACAAAGTAAATGCGGAGTGCGTTAGAACATAATTCTGGAAATCAAAACATTATTTGTAACACGTAAACGTTTTGGCACGAAACTGTTTCAAATCAACTTTTTTTTTTTTTTATAACTGAACCTGGAAAACGTCCGCCATTCTTTGGCTGTGAGAAACCAGCGGCACAGTACCGGAAATTCGTTAACAGCTTACGACGTTGCTATTGAACTTAACTGATACTATATTTTCTTTATTTAACAATGCACTCTCAACCATGACAAATCCTGATCCGAAGGCCGGGTCTAGCGAAAGGGTTATAGGAAGGCCAACGTACCGCTCCGCTAGACCTGACCTCCGCATCAGGATTCGCCACTGTCTCTCAACTGTATGAACTACATAGTGCAGAATATGTGGAATATCAGTGATTAACTGCGAGAGATATGGAGATCGTGGTCCAATTTAAAGTACTGTTAAGGTATTTAGAATGTGCAACGAAAATATAGAGAGAGGTATGTGTAAAGGCGGCCTACCATCCAAGAATAGAGACAGGGCCATCTGAACCATTCCACGATTTTCAACTGACAAGACAGCAGCGGGAACGTATTTTAATTATTCATCAGGTAACCAGTAATGATGGATGCAGCTCAAGATTAGATGCCTTAAGGCAGAACGAACTCAATGTACAAGTAAAGCGATCCCATTAAAGGCAAGGCCAGGCCCTGAGGGTTCCAGGGGGTTGAGTCTCACAGATTTCAAAACAATCGGCACATGATGGCGGTAAGGACAACCTTACGCACAGGCTGCCTTTACTCCACAGGAAAAAGTTCCTTGTACTCATTTCTGTTAGAGGCTGAGTACACGAACAAACACACTGTGGCTTAGAGTAATTCATCACGAACTTTGCAATAGTACTTAACAGCTATTATCTTAACAAACATATGAACATTTATCAGTCATTCCAGACACGTATCGTATTTAGGTCACACTCAAACGAAGAGTAATGAAGGCTCTAACACACCATTACAATCATAACACATATCTTGACATCCAAGAATATGAAAACAGTACAAAAACGTTTTATATAATCGGTATTAAAGTGTGTTACATGTGACTAACACTTCTACGAATTTTGAAAGGAACTGATTAAACCTCATCAATTGCGACTGTTTGTTACAAGTTCACATTTCATGGGGTTTTTTTATTTCCTCAGTCTAAATTGTAATTTATGTAGTTTGCGTAAGTACTGTTCAATGCAGTTTTCAAAATAAATATAAAAGATCGCAATACACACACACACACACACACACACACCTACCATTTGTCGCATCTACTTACAATTACTAAGCAATATCTAGCACATTCTAAAAAAGACAAACGCTAATATAACAAAATTACAACATAGCCCATCCCGGTGGCCGTGTAGTGTAAGGTGTAGGTCGGCATCCGTTTGATTTATGAGGTCGCGTGTTCGAATCCCGCTGAGGGCGTGGGTGTTGGTCTCTTGTGTTTGTTGTGTGCTGTGTAGGTAGTGGATTCTACGACGAGCTGATTGCTTGTTTGGAGGAGTCCTACCGGGTGTGTGAGATTGTGTGTGATCTAGAAATCTCAACAACGAGACGGCTAGGGCCCGAGTTTGCCTGCTGCGCCACAGAAAGAAAGTACAACATAACAACTAGAAAGGAATGATTAAATAATCAATAATTTTCTATAGCCTAAAATGTAGTAAAACAATCAAACGTGATGAATTTTAATCTATTGTTGTGAGGGTTATAACATTTATATTTATGCACACAACACCTTAAAGATACAAAAAAAAAAAACAATATCCATTTTCGTATCATTTTTTTTGTTCAGATATAACTTTTTAATTGCGAACAGTGTATGTTAGACTCTTCACTACTATTACGTTGATTGTGGTCAAAACATAATTTCCTTGATGTTGCTCTTAGGAATGAAACATGTAGAAATTTGTATGTAAACAGAAATATGATGGCATGTTAGTACAATTACAATGTGACGTCACGTTAGAAGAGAATCATCGCTGAAACCGTCTTCGCAAAAATGTTAAGAGGCGTCCTCAATGACTACATCTCCTGCAATGAACCTCAGATCTCTGTGTAAGCAAACTGCAACAATCTATGGCACGAGCAAGTTAACGGGCTATATACTGCTGAAGCCTGTAAACCGTTTCGCAGTCACCCCATATCGCTTGTGTTGCAACATAAAACACTCTTCATGTTCATTTCGTGGAAATGTTTGTAACTGCTTTGGGATTGTTTGAGTTACTAGCCTCAAAATAGCGACATAACCCCTGCGCAGACATTTTCTGCTGCTAAGTGCTGTCATTTGAATCGCAATGTATGTCAACAGGATGTGTGTTACAATGAACAAAGCAGATCTAAATTTGGTCCCGTCGATATCGCAATGATACCTACCCCAAACTGCACAGCCATGGGGCCAGCACTCGTGTCGGAACGTTGCTTCTTCGTTAGGGCTTTTGTGCACTGTGGATATGTAGCAAGTGTACTCTCTGAACAACAAATTGTGTGACCATACTGGGTTAAAGGTTATGCCAATCTGAGAGAAGTCCCACATGCAAAGATCCGTACGCGCCTCAATGTTACGTTACGAGCACATTTTCTAGCTTGTTTAACCTTCAGCTGAAGGAGTCAAATAATGTTTGTGATACTTCCCAGTAACGCAAGGTTTGAGGTTCTCAGAGCGGTATATTGGAGGATTCAGTTCTTCTATGATGTAACGCTGTGTCATTGAGTGAGTGGTTCTCGAGTCTCGAAGGATCGTAGTGCCTTCGTCTTCAAGAGTAAAAAATTCCAAGGAAAAGTTCTGGACTACCTGATTATTCTGGATTAAGGTACTATGATCCACTGAAACGTCTGGCACCACATGGCAGGATTAAAGGTAAACACTTCATCCTTCATCCTAGCATTCTGTAAATGAATGTTCCTGTTTTTTAACTTGTGTCAGTCAACATCGATGGCGCGGTGGCAACGATTGGTAGAAAAGTTGGCTCCAGTGGGGTCTGACAAAGCTATCCCACATTCCCAGACCACTTTTTAGTCACCACTGTGTCTTTCGTCAGGGATCTTTATTTATATAAGTGATCAATTTTCAACATATGAATCGTTTTGAGCAAAATAAAATTATAAAGTCGCTCCGTGCTATGCTTCCGATGAAAATCTTAAGGGGCGAAAATTATTTGCGTTCTTCGGATATGATATTACACATTGATGTCCACTCTCAGAGTAGAGGTAAAGTTTTTCCCAGGTTCCAAGAGGGTTATCCAACCATTACGGAATTACTTCATAACAGAGGTGATTTACCTTCACGATTAAAAGATTTTTGGCAAGTGCTCGATCTTGCTTTCTTCACAGATCGTACCGTTAATCAGAATGATCAGAATACTGGGCTCAATGGCGAAATATGTCCATCATTCAAACGATTGGTACCATTGATTGTTTCAGAGGAAAACTGACTTTATGGAAGACTCAGCTCCTGAAAAGTGAGATAATCTACTTTACAAGCATTCGAAGTTTCGCTGATGTTACATTCCTTGCGCCTGTCTACATTCCCTGTACTGAGAGTATGAAAGAAGATTTGAAGAATCTAAGCGCGTGAAGTTCCCCGCGTCTTGCAGTACTAACCCCTTTCAAGACTGAGATGTAAGTCATGGACCTGAACTTATTTCTTCTGGGTCAAAGAAAAATTAGAGCGAAATAGGTAATTAGATTACTAATTTGCAAACATACTGACAATTGAAAGCAAGAATTATACAGCGAAAATTGCACGTACCGAACTCCATGTTACACGCATACGAGCCAATTTTGCAGAACTTCCCCCGGTAACAAAAAAAAAAAAAGTTTTGCAGGCCTTCTACAGACAGGAAGAACTGCTTCCTTGGTAGCGAGAAATTAAGATCTGTGGTCCTGTTTATTCTCTGTATTTGTTTTTTTTATTTTGGCGCAACAACCCCCAGGGGGGAGGGCCTCTTCATTCACGGGGTTTCTAGATCACATACGACGACGCACCACAGTCGATAAGACTCCTCTGAACGAGCGATTAGCTCGTCGCAGAGACATCTACCTGACAAAACACAACACACTACACTCACAACAGACAGGCATCCATGCCCCACCCCCGTGGAATTCGAACCCACAATCTCAGCAAGCGAGCGGCTGTAGACCTAAGCTTAGAATGCGCGGCCAATGGGACCGGGTGTATTTGTTGTTACTGAGGGGAAATATGGCATTTTAACCCTTTAAAACACAATGGTTACTAGATGTACCACCCGATTAACGTTAAATAGCTCTGTAATGTGCACAGACCGTGTTTTGGGGTTTCGTACACTTCTCATAATAAAAATAGTTTATTTGATAAGGTGCATTATTCGCCACTTGGACAATGTAATGGAGAAGCACTTGATTGCCGTTGCGTGCGATCTGAATCTTTAAAATTCTAACGACCAACTGTAGCTGTATGTGGCACCCGCTGGAATAGAGAAAGTGTATTTTGCCGCGGACTGCACTTACGTGTCTCATATAGCCTCAAAATAAAGAACGGCTATTTCCCTCAATGTCTAATCGGTTGGTGTTTCTAATGGATACGAAAACCTGTTTTCTGTAAGGTCGGGATTGAAGTTATACAAAAGTTAGTTTAACGTTGTCTTGAAATGGATAGAATAATATTCAATATAACAAAATTGTCTCTTCTAACTACACTCGTTTTAAAGGCGAACAAAATTTGTATATGTTACTCCAAAAAGGATTCTGATGTTCGTTTACTCTATACAATAGACATAGTACGTTGGCGCAAAGGTAACCAAAAAATTATAGTACCACTATAATAAAAACTCCTTTATTTCATTAAACAAAACAAATTATGAACATGTTAAAAATTTCATGGCATGTGCCCATTTTTTTACACGGTTAATAGTTTCATGCAAAGAAAATTAAACTTCGAATCCAGCTTTGGGTGTGAAGTGCACCAAAGGGCCCCAAGAAATTTCAGTGCAGATGCCGGCGCCACATTTAACTAAAATCGGCACAGTAGTTTCGGAGATGAAACTTGCAGACGGACAATCCTTTATAGTACATGTATAGTGTAGTGCAGTATAGTGTGTGTATATATATATATATATATATATATATATATATATATATATAGTATGAACGTTATTAAAAAGCAGCACTCAATGAATCAGTATAAAACATTAACAATTAATACCCCTCTCTTGACTGCCTTTGTACAAATTTTCCCATTTCTTAGCTCTGCTTTCTTAACCCCATGAAATACTATGTGCTGATTACTCTCATATCATCAGCCTTCCTTATATTTCCATTATAACTTATACTGTTCAATGAACAACCTATTAATCCTCCAGCCGCACTCTGTGTAGCGGTGAGTACCAGCTTTCGAAACACTCGTAAAGGTGGAGAAAATAAAAATTTAAAATAAATGGTTTTGATCGTGTGGCAGACGAATACTCACAGTGCACGTTAACAGTATATGTTAACAATCCATTTTACTATCTGTGCGCGCGCTCGCGATACTCGTAGTGATTGGTCCTGGCTGTGTACAGACTGCTCATTCAGTGCTCTGAAACACCGACACTGCTGTACACTCTGGCGAGCCTCTCTCTGAAGTACCGACTCTGTGCTGAGCTACTCGAGCCCAGGGCTCCAGTTGATTATGTTACATGGGCTCGGACTTATGAAATTGTACACAGTTACGAACGTAAAGAAGTCAGGTCTCGAGAACGAGCATAAGCATGAGCATTCCGGGCGCAACTTAACAGCGTCCCTACACACCGTAATAATTAATTCATGTTGCATTAAGTATCAACTCCATCCTTCAAACATTTGTTACATATCCTGAGGGTAAGCTTACCATTCCATCAGATGTTACACAAAACCGGAAGTTGAAACTGAGTTGTTAATTAACGTACTAATAAATTTATGGTAAGCTTATCATTACACGAGACGTCATACGAAATCTTAAGTTGAAGCAGATTTGTTAATTAACGTAAAAACCAATTCATCATCATCATCATCATCATCTAGGATCATCATCATGGATATGGGCCACTTGATAACCCGTTCCGGTCTCATACATCTTTAATGGTCTCCCCTGGTTTCTTCTGCCTTTGGTCTGCAGTTTTTTATCATCCTCGGCAATCTATCATGAGGCATTATGGTTATATGTTGCAACCAAATTTTCTGTATATTTCTGTATATTCCTATATTTTGTCCAAAACTGGGGTTATATTTAGTTCCTTTGCAATATGTGTTTTTTGTAAATAATCTATCCAAGTGCATTCTGCTGTTTTGTCATATATTTCATCTCTACTACTGTTATTCTTCTTGTGTCTCTTGCTCTAATGGCCCTATTTTCACTACCGTATAACAACGCTGGAAGGGCTAGTGTACTGTATAGTTTTACTTATTTATTTTTTTTTTAAGTTTACTGTGGTCGAAACATATTATTAGTAATACCTGCTATTTTCAAATAGTTGTTCAATTTGTTATCAATGTATAAGAGGCAGTGATGTGTAATACTACAGCCTCTCTACCCAACAGTCATCCTCATCTTTTCGCGGTATACCATGTTCCCACAAACGAGGCAATGACGACCGATTCACATCAGTATAACTGTTTTACCAGGAATGGATGAAATGCCATCCCAAAACACGCCTGTCCAGAGGTTAATGGTAGTAATCCTACCAATGAACTTAACCAACTCTGGGTTCGTAACCCACGCAGGGGAAATTCTAAGTACTGGCAAGTCTCACACGAATAAGCCGGACGGATTAAAAATCAATTTATGGTAAGTTTAAATTTCCATGTGGCTGCACACAATTTCTTCACCTGAAAAAAAAAACGCCGTTAAATAGCCCGCGAATCACTTACAGTCGTCAAACACAGTCCGATTTTCCTCACTGAAGCTTGGAGGCTACAGAAATAAAACAATGCTGCCACACAAACAACTTTACATTAAGTAATTAATTTATTTCCACTTAAGAACATGGTTTCCAAGAGCAGACTTTTATCACGAACTTAACAGTTTCAGGAAATTTCGGTTATATATTTAAACCAAGACAAACAGAACATATCCAGACCACTTCAGTGATTTACGAGATTTTAGGTGAATTAGTATAGTCGCGAAAAGCGCCTATTAGCTTCGTCATGTCCGTCCGTCTGTCCGCATGTATAAGCGCAGTTCCGACTAACGGCTTTCCGTGAAATTTGATACTGAGGAATTTTATGAAAACCTCCCCAGATATCCAGAAGTGCTTACAATCGGCAATAATGCTGGGAGATTTACATGAAGACTTAAGAGGGGGTGCTGATAAGTCCTTAGCCCGACCAGGAAGGAAACAAGCTACAGCGACCAAACTCGGGATTTATTCAACATACTCCACACGAAACTCAATACACTTCTTAACCCGTTGCTCTAACTTTTGCAAGCCACTCAAGAAAAAATCAGCCGGTTGTCCGTCCAACCAGGTCTCCGCGGTAGCAATGATCTCCGCGCCGGAAGAAAAGTTGCGAACTTTCAATTGTTTCTTTAGTCCAGGGAACAGGTGGTAGTCCAAGGGGCCATATCCGGAGAATAGGGTGGGTGATCAAGACACTGGAAGCCCAGGTAGGCCATTTTCTTCTGGGTTGCAAGTGGCCGGTGAGCCGGGGCATTGTCGTGTAAGAACAAGACCCCCTTGGTAACATTCCCGCGGCATTTTTCCTTCAAAAAGTCCTTCAATTGTACCAGCAGAGATGAGTAATACTCCGCATTGATAGTTTGGCCCTTTGGAAGATAATCAATTAGGAAGATGCCGTCTTGATCCCATAAAATCGAGGCGAGAAATTTTCCAGCGGATTTTTGCACTCGGAAATTTTTTGGGGCGGGGTGAGCCGCTATGCCGCCACTCCATTGATTATTGCTTTGTTTCCGGGTCATAGTGATATAACCAGGTTTCGTCCATGGTCACCAATTGCGGCAGGAAATCGTTTAGATCGCGTCGAAAAATTTCCAAACGTTGCTCAGACGACTGGCGCCGTTGACTTTTTTGATCCGCTTTCAGGCATTTCGGGACCCACTTCGCGTAGAGCTTCCGCATGTCCAAATTTCATGAATGATGGACCGAACCCGATCACGTGAGATGCCCAGTTGCTCAGCTATTGATTTGCCCGAAGTCCGGCAGTCTTCCAAGATTAGCTAGTGAATTTGATCAATAATCTCCGTGGTGGTCAATGTTTTGGGTCGTCCAGGACCAGGCGCAACACAGATGGAAAAATCACCACGTTTAAACTGTGCCACCCAGTTTTTGACGGTGGCATACGATGGTGCATGTTCCCTTATGTTTCTGTCACAATGGCGTGAATTTCCTTCGGCGCCTTGCCTTGCAGGAAAAAAAAAAACCCTTGATGACAGTTCGCCTCTCGATGTTGTTGAAATCGCGCGCATCGCCTGACATGTTTCCTTTCAGCCTCTATAAATCGAAAAGACTTGCAATTTGGCACACGAACAGATTTCTCTTTCCAACGACACTACCTATTCCGTCCTACGACAACGGGAAGTAGGTCGGGCTAAGGACTTATCAGCACCCCCTC
>Ga0123357_10010386_pt1 | contig 11838 bp, 5 predicted proteins | sample TergutEmb28metaG_FD_89873 | JGI IMG/M metagenome (GOLD analysis project Ga0123357, IMG submission 89873) | Embiratermes neotenicus P4 segment gut microbial communities from Petit-Saut dam, French Guiana - Emb289 P4 | ecosystem: Host-associated > Arthropoda: Insects > Digestive system > Gut ...
ATAAATGCCATATTATCTAATGCCCCATACATTTATTGGTATGTCAACAAAACAAAAATATAGGCAATACACTTTCGAAAGTCCAAGGCTTGAAACACACAACAAAATAACTGACGTCCGAATAACTCTAAGAGCAGAGTCTCCTATGAGATATTAATATCTCCTCAGCCTCTTAAGAAGTTATGCACATTCTAAGAAATATGACTGTCCGTCACGGTGGTCATATAAGCCTTTCCTTATCTTGAACTGATTGAATCCATTTTCTCCTACTTTTTCTCTTTCTCTAAGATCCATTTTAATGTTAGTTTCCTATCCTTGTCTCTGTCTTCCAAGTGCTCTTTTATCTTCAGTCTCCCCCCCCCCCACCAAAAGAGTCCAGCAATACAGGGACTTTCAAAACTTTAAATGAAACATGTTGTTACACTCCGTTCACCATTAGTAACTGATGTCCAAACCTACACGTTGATTGCGTTATTGAATAAGCAATGTTTCTATTCCACCATAAAAATGTTATATGAATTAGGATTTTAGGCGCTAATTACTGCGGGTGCCAAACGCGGCACAGATTCTCACACAGTTCTTTAGTAGCACTGTACCTGTCCTTCGTACCATCAACATTCCTAGAAGTTGCTCCTTTCTCTAACATTTCAGCTTTCTCCCAGTGAAGTGCAGACTGCGCACAATTTGGCAGTATTAACTGCTGTAAGAAACAAGGCAAAAAATAAAACCCTTTTCAAATTAGGAAATATAAAATTGAAATTTATTACTAAGTGTAAGATGGAAGCCATTTACGTTTGTTATTTGAGTTATTGATTGTAAGATTAACAAAGCAGTCGGTTTGAGTGTCATTTATTGAAGGGTATTTACGTGATAAATACCCTAGGTATGGCAAATTGGCTAAGCCTTAGCAAAAGGACTGTAAGGGAAACAGTGGCCTGAATAAGTATTGTCAGAAAAGTCCTTTTATTTCGGCCTCTTCATATATGCAGAAATTTATGTGGGTGATATTGACTTCAGAGGTTTGTTTGTTTGTTTGTTTGTTTGTTTGTTTCTTTATTTCTTTCTTTCTTTCTTAGTCTGGTATCATATACCTTCTCTCTGTAGGATTAGACGGTTATTGTTGAATCTGATCACACTCAATGACATTTATACAATCGGTAGAACTCCTCTGGAAGAGGGATTTGCCCGTCGCAGAAGCCTCTATCTGACAACACACAACACTCACAAGAGAGAAACATCCACGATCTCGGCGGGATTTGAACCCGGAATCGCAGCAAGTGTGCAGGAGCAGACCCACGCTGAGATTTTATCGCGTTGCTAATGGACAGGCAGGTGCAATATAGAAGTGAAAGCTGGCGTGTAGAATTTGCTCTTTCTCTTCTTGTGATATACACATCGGATTTTATTTGCTTACTCTTTATACTAGTGAAGTACTAACATATTAAAATTTCTTGACCGCTTCTTAACTTTAATTTGAGAAAATATTTCACTGTCACATAATACAACGAACAACAAATATATATACATTTCGGTACTGTTCTAACACGTGCAGTTGCTTATTGCTGCATTGAGAATTAATCACTTATTTGTTTTGCTAAATTACTAATGTGTTTAATTATGAAATTATGTCCTTTATATTTGCGAGAAACAAGATAGGTGTCATAAAGTGTTATCTTTGTCAATGAGTAAATTATTATGTTTTGCTTCTTTTACGGATATGCAGACAAAAGTCATTGGAAAGCAATTTCTTACCTTACTGTTAGTTTGAAAATTAATGACAGACGAACATTTGAGTACTTTAAAAAATTACGTATAAAATTAAACAAGTATTATTTAATTTGCCCATTTTCACACTATTCATTGGTTTCACAGAGAAATTCAGTATTATTTAAAACTTGATTCATGCTTGAAGATGTAGCATTAGTCACGCATTCAACCCTGCTTTCATGCTTGAGTCCAGTGTGATAATACTTGTATAGCTCTAAGCTAAACGTGTCGCTAAACAAGGTATTAAGGAGTCTTAAATTTAATTACATTTGTGGTAATTCCGACCATAAAAATGTTCACAGTGGCACGCACTTATTTTACTTACAATAAAAGAAAGGGCCTTGAGAGACACGTGATTTAATAAAACATTCAACTACAGTTTAACATGTCCTCCAGGCAATTCCCGTGAAATTAAGCAAGTTTAATCCAGAGAGAATAGAAAAAGAACAGGTAACGAAAATAAGAAATGCGTTTCAAATCCCATACTACCATAATTTGCTCTTTAACATAACCCTTATCACCATCACTATTTTCAGTATCATCATCACGAATAAAATTAACAAAAAGTAGGACATTCCCACTTGTCTGTGTGGTGCTACATTTGACTGCTGTACAAAAGTAATGAGCTGGACCATCACAATTCCCATTCTGGTTCTTAAAGCTTATATTAAAGTAAAATATTTTAACAATTATAGCCTTAACAATCTATTGTTATCCTTAATTTGTAATTCAAGGTAAATCTTATAATATTATTATTTTTTAGTAAACTCTCATTAATAGATTTTCAAAAATTTAAGAGATGTAATATCAACATTGTACTAAAGAGTGTCACTAGAGTATAACATACATATAATATATTTTTTCCTGAAAAGAAGAAATTTGGGCAATGCACACCCTATCGGTTATGGCATGTTCGCTGTTTGTACCTCTGTACATTCAGTTCACTGAAGCTACCTTAGGAATATCGGTAATAAATGGCCAGAAATTTGATTCCTTTGAGGAAGACGGTCGTACGTATGAGTATTTTAATGGCCTGCCACTTTTTACACAAAAAAGCCTAACAAGAATGAAGTCATGTGAACGAAAAATGAATAATTATCTACAAAGAACTGTCCACTAATAAAAAAACATAAAATTTAAGAACAACTCTTTGCTCTTTTCGAATACGTACTAAAATTTTAAAAAATAATTGCCCTATATACTGATTGAGTAAAAATGATAAAACTTTACTCTTCACAATTATTACTCAGACTAGAAAAAGTTATATTATCTAAACGTGACAAACTTCATTTAACATGTGACTTAAGTTCCAAAATTGTAGTTTAATGAAGCACTGTACTGTAATGTCACATCCGACATCACTTTCAAAGCAACAATGATTGCAGTTACAAATATGGGAAAGACGCGAAACTGCAAAGTAATAACTGATAAATTTAACATAGAGAAAAACTGTAGGCTACACAAACATCTAATCATGAAATAAGAAATTCTGCTCATGGCGATTGCAAAGAACACTGTAGTATGGCATGTGGTGCGGTACATTCTGTTAAAAATTTAGAGGAGTCGAGTTTCGGATTAAAATCTACATCCATTTTAACTACACTCAGTACTTCAAGAACACTGCTGGGAAGTGACAGTGTATGGGTGACAGAAATTTACGCCATTTGGAAGAAACCGTCTGACTCCGTATTCACAAATTAGCATTTTTTTAAACGACACCAACTTTTTACCATACCACAAATATTGCATCACAGACAACCGTATTCTTCAGGCACATTGAATAAGTACTTCTCAAATATGTACCAAATAATAACAGCTATAATTAATAACAGAGCAGTACTTCTGAAGGCTAGGAGCCCTGTGCGTTAGGACAGAAAATTTGTTAGTTCTGCCTAGAAAATATTGTAATTTGTTGCAGTAATACAAATTTGGCGAGTATGTGAGCTTGTACGATTGAAGACCAGCATACAAGAAATAACCGTCTATTGTGCACGTTCTCATATATTTTCCTTTGATGCTGTAGTAACAAAGGCAAAGTAATCCTTGTAAAGGTCTGCGAAGACCCTAACTGTTCCAGGAGGGTGAGGTCCCCATATTTCAAGACAGTCGGCACATGAAGGTGGTAAGGTTGTCAGCCCTACACACCGGCCTTCTTTACTCTCCAGGATTTCCTGGTACTCATTTTGTTAGGGGCTAAGTCAACCCCGGGACCATAGTGCGGACTCAAGGATTATATCAGTGAAAGATTCCACTAACACCATCGGGAATCGAACCCGCGACCTACCGGCTTGCAGCGCAGTGCCTGAACCAACTACGCCACCGCGTGCACCGTAGTAACAAAAAACACTGCAAACATGTACGTAATATTTTTACCGTTATAGGTCATAAACTTACGCCTACTTACGCAGTATATCATATGGTCTTTGTCTATGCAAATTGAACGTATACTATCGCAGCTTTGGTGCGAAAACCTGAAATTATATGTCATCTGGCAAACTGAAGGTTGGAGAAATCGTCACTAGCCCTAATGGAAGTTCGACGTAAAAGAGTTTTTATTTGTACAGGAAAATTTATTTTTAGCTAAACTTAAGAGATGTTCCGAAATAATTAGTGGCCCTAAGTTACTTCTATACTTTATTTCTGTGTACATAGTAAAATTATTTCACGAAGAACGCCCGACGTTTTAGGCTAATAGTTGAGAAAAATTTTATCCTGGCTGGATACATCATGTTTCAACTTCAACAGTCTACTTCTATTAGAAAGACAAATTTATTAAAGCTGTTTAGGAAAAACCTGCTGCTTCTTCTAACAGTCTTACGAAACAATGGGTAAGAGCGGATTGTGTAGAATGAATGGGGTGTTTGTAAGTAGTAAACATGGAGATGTGTAAGCCAACCACTAACTTTTAGAGTGTTAAATTTTGTCTTGAAATAAAATATCACTTACTTCGAAGCTGAGAACTTTTAAAATAATTTCAATATTTAATTTAGTTTTTGGTTTGTATAACAACGGTAAAGATAAAAACAATTTTAAATTTTTTTAACATTATGGTGATTATCAATTAATCAAAACCAGTAAAACTTGACATGGCTTTACAGAAGTGCATAATGTATCTACTTTGTTCTTAAATTCCGGATATCTTTACGCAATGACAAATGAAAGTTGCATGCAAATTTGTTACCTGCGGGACTCTACGTGATTACGATAATCATTTGTTGATAATGCACATTATTACTGCAAATTTGTGTGTCTCCCCACTCCTTCCACACTCATCCCTTAAGAGCAGTAAGTAAACTAAGAGAATTCCTAGCTACGGACATTTTACATGATGTCTGGAGGGATAATAACGTAGTTTACATACGACATAATTCAAAGTCTTCTATCGACCATTGTTTTGCAGTTTTTTCCCCTTTGGAACAGTTTTGTCTTCATTTCCTGTGTTGATAACAAGAATCGAATATTGCAGACATACGTAAGTCTAGGGGATTATGTTTCTGTGGAAATATTAACCCTTCTTAAATGTTCGCAGATTACGTAGTCATAGGTGTTGCATTTTTGTGTTGACTGTAGGTAGTGGCTACATTCAAAAACTTAAATAACCCTAAATGACAAATATTATGAATCCAGAAAGTGTTCGTTTCTTGAAGCTTTGTAATTTATTTCATTTTCAATATATTTCTGTTAGACGTTGAGCAATTAAATCGTTTTTGAAAGTATGCAGCTTTCATAATCGCAGTAATTTATTCTAGAGAAATAAAGCCGCATTATTTGTTTTCTGTTCTCATTTGCAAGTATATAAGTTTATGTAGCTAATAGGTGGGTAGGAAGTAATTGAAGTTAGAAGAATCTTAGAACAGGTAGTTTTATCCATGTTCCATGGACAGCTGTAATTGAGAAGGAAGGTGTGAGCAGCTGAAGTGCAGTAAAATTGCAATTACTGATTTTTTAAAGTACCCAAAATAAATTTTAAACAGAATCGAATTATATTTCCAAGTTCAATACGTATTGCATCTTAAACAGCTTCCGTTATAGATTTTTTTTTTAAAATGCTCCTTGCCTTCTTATTAAATGTAAGTTAACTGTGTGGGAAAATGAAGATATATCTGGACATTGAACCTGATAATACTTAGAGTAATTACTGGAATTTAAAGGGTTAATGTGCAAAACTAGATAAGGACTCAATAATAAAATTTTATCAAATTTTCCCCTCTTAATAGAAACAATGTAGTGTACTATTTTGAAATTAAATTTTACTTCGCGCCTCTTAGACCTAATTGTTGAACTGCTAAAGCTCTCTCCAATCTTGGGCTTACGTCACTGAAATTGTTAATATTTGAGAAGTAATTATTGCACTTGCATTTCTTAACTTTTTTCAAGTTGCGGTTTTTTGTTTAAAGCTATAAAATGTACATAACTTGACTTCAATTTTAAAGCAAATGCATGTCCAAAAATTAATAGCTACTTAGCACAACAAAATTAAAGTATGGCATGCTTTCTAGGTGCTAGATAGTGAGAATTAGAGTTTATTTCATTGCTATTGCCTGTAACATTTAGCATACTTCACGAAGAAGGCAAATTAAGTTAATTTTCACGTAATGCAAAGGAACATCAAACATACAAACTTTCTTGACCAGCACGCAGTAATATTTATGTGCGCTACTCTTACTTTCCGGGGACCGCGGTAGCACAGTGGTTAGGGTGCTGTGCTACAAATCGGAAGGTCGCTGGTTCGATCCCAGCTGGTGTCAATTGATTTTTCATTGGCATAAAATCCTTCTGGGATCGACTCAGTCTCGATCAGAAATGTGTACCAGGAGTATTTCCTGGGTGTAAAGGCGGCCGGTGCGTAAGGCTGACAACCTACCACCGTCCTGTGCCGTTGTCACGAAATCTGGGAACCTTAACTTACTGGAACCCTCTGGACCTGTCCAGGCCTGTAATAGGACTGCTTTTTTTTACTCTTACTTTCCACAAACACGAGCAAAGCTTGCCGCAGATCAGAACCACAAAATTCCACCGTACTCATAAGTTGATTGGTGAGTTACAGAAAGAGGGTTTTTGCCAAAAGTTTGTGTTATTTTGTCCTCTTTCCAGACTTTACAATGCAGTACTCTTTCTACGACTTAATTAAGACCTAACTTAGGTTTTTCATCTCAATTCTCTTTTTATCCTTTTAGTTCCCTTTGCTCATTTTTATTTTCCGACAGAGAAGTTTTCACAGTATATTATACTCTCAGATGGTCAAAATGGGGTCGTTTGGAAACTCATAAAAATGCTATTCGGCTTCGTCTCTCTAGCTACCAAACTAAGCTTCCTTTTCCCGAGTCGTTTTCAGTAACATGTAGCCTACACGTATAGCTACTATGGCTGATGGATATCTTTTCTCTGTATTTAGAATCACTCTATATGCATTCTTTATTTGCGTTTCTTCTAGAAATCGTAAATCATCTAGTTTGCTTTATTGTTTCGTTTTCAAATCCCTGTCTCCTTTTCCCTGCTCCCAACTACTATTTCTCTTTCAACGTTTTCGTTTTGAAAGGATTTCATAATGCATAAAATAATGTGAGCTCAACCTGGTATCAACTTTTAGAGCTATAACAATTTTCTTCCTCCCACAAGATATGTTATTTATGGTCGGTTTCTTCGCCGTTTAAGAGAGTCGCTTTACCTTAAACGCCAACTGATAAACCTTTTACTTAAAAGTGACTTCATTTCATCTATGCTTTCTTTAATTGTTTTTATTTTGACAGTCATATAACTAAGTAAACTCTGACAGCTGGTTCAGCAATTTTTATACAATTAATGCAAATTATTCAAATATCTGAGGCTTTTCTGAATCCTACCATCATGCTGTTAACATTTAAATTCCACTGCTAAATATATGTTTCAACTTCCATAATAATAACAATTCTGTATTTCGTCACACTTCGTATTTTTAAGTTTCATATTATTTGCATAATAATGCTGATTAGTTCTGTAAACTGGTTCAATATCATGTACACGATTTTTTTTTTCTGTGAAGTAGGAATTTAAGTTGTATACGTACCACTAGTCACGAACCCATTGTGCGACTGGCCACCATAATATTTATGCGCGCTTCCACCGAAACACAGTGACTAAAGAAACCCAACAAATCATTCATTTTCGCTACACACCATACAATCCCTATCGTAACAAGATCTTACTGCCATCTTTAGATGTATCTAAACCGGCTCAGACTGCCACTTGCTTTGCATGGAAGTTAAACGAAGCACTCTGTGACGTCACGCAAACCAAGCTGCGTCATAAATGTGGAAATGGTATTAAAATGGCGCTCGGAGTTTGACTCAGTCGCACGAACACTCATGTAAGGGTAGCATACACAGGTAAAAGGAAATGCGCTCACAAGTTTACCATACTGCAATTCTTTGGTCAGGTACAGTTACACTGTGCTGTAAAACTTGCGTCCTAAGACGTTAATATTTTTAGATACATATCACCGTCAAATTAACAAATGTGCCAGACGCTAGAGGGTGATTTTGTGTGTTCTAAAGACACATAATGCATAACCAAGGTTCACTTGTTTTGTAATGATCATAGAATAAACACACGACGAACAATACTACAGGCGACCCTAGATGCCTGTGATAGTCGTGGCTATTGGTGCATGAAAATGTGTGCTGTGTTATCCTTGTTGCCTTCATCCAGACGCTGATGTGTTCCGACGATTGTACAGCGTCTCCACAAGGTATGAAGCGTAACACCTGCGACACTTGTGAAGGCAGATGGCCTACGAACAGTACGGACACTAGGCAATGATGTGGCCACAGGAGCAGCTGTGGAGCGACATCAGTCATGTAGAAGATCGCGCAAGTCGCAGGAGAATTGAACTTATTTAGGCAAAGAATATTTGAAGTACTTCGTGACGATCAGTTGCACCTTGCAGGTCTGCTTCCACATAATTGTCTTCTACGAAGACAATTTTTGCGAATAGGTAAGGCGCCAAAACGCTGCCGATGAGCTCTCCTTGCACAGTCTGTGTACATACGAAAGTGTTTTACTCGTGAAAGCGTATGCAGGGCCCACAAGAGTCCATTGTGGACAAAGTTAATGCTCTCTCTATCTGCGAGCCTGCTTATCAAGTCCACTTCAGTCTTAAAGTTTGAGCTCGTTGCATCAGGGTCATTGCCGTTGGCCACTGTTCTTGTTATTTGGTCTGCTCAAACGTAGAGCAGTTTTCTGAACACTGCTCTAGTGGGGCAGTTTACAAATGGGCCACTATCTGTGAGGCAGATGTTTCAACGTGACGGAGCTCTAGCACACAATGGGGAAGTTCGGCAGACGATGAAGGATGTATTTCCTGTTACAGCTACAACGAGAGCATGAGTTGATCATATGATGATTTGTGTCTTCTGACGGTGACCTGCATGTCGAAACACAAACATCTCATGATATGGGATATGTTTTACAACATTTTAAATTAATTTTTAAGAAAGAAACACTGCATTAAGGGTTTGTAAGCGAAAATCTTTTCATTCTGTGAAGAGACTTAAAGGAAAGAAACGGTCGTGCAAGTGACTACGCTGCTGTAACGAGTGTGTTAAGACAGGCTACGTAACGTAGCGCATCTGCTTTGCAAAGGCTGGAATGACAAGGGTGTAGTTGTGTTAGTTATATGTAGCAATGTAAATAGTACTTCATTTGCCTAGTCCTCTCAAAACCTGCATATTTAAATATTTATATGTAACAGAGACGAAGACACTGGACGCAGGACAGACCCTTGCCTCGATAGAAAGGAAGCCCCAAGGCGACTGTAACAACAGTGGTCAGACTCGCTACATAATAAATTCATACAACGAGCCCCGGAGGTAGGCGGGTTCGACGACAAGGCGGAAAGACACCGACCCTTTTGCGGAGCAACTTGGACGTAGGCTTGGACAGGACGAAGTCTTCAGAAGTCTTACGTATATTCTCCCTTCTATATGTCGAATATTTCCAACGCAGGAATTCCAAAAGGCTTCCAAACCAAAACTTAACGTCGTGCTCAGCTATTTTTGTGCTCCCAAAAATATACTGTCTGCTTAATGTCAGGTAGCCTGTATTAATTACTAAGTTTATCTTTACGTAATACCCAAAATTACCACTTAAATCTACGTCACCCTCTTCAGCTCACAGATTTCACACTTACACACAACGGGTGTTAATAATGATAATTCAAGTCAAGTGAGGTGCTGATTAATTTGTCAACAGTTTCTCACATTGCTGTCGCCCGTACCAGATGGAGCTGGAGTGGCGCATTTGGTATAGTAGTTCGCTACGAACTGAACGTTCCGGAGTTTGAAGCTTGGCATCATTAAGTGACATTCCCTTTCTCACAACCGTCCAGACTTTCTCTGGAGACCACCCAGCCTCCTGCTCAATGTGAACTGCGGCATTTTCCGGTGGAGGGGGGAGAGGGGTTGTTAAGGGGCGGGAACGTGAATTTTTCCACACTTCCTCCTTGTACCGAGATAAAGAATTATAATTTACTCTTCCCATATTCCTCAGTGCTGTGTACAAAAAAAAAAAAAAACTTTAATTTCCCCTATATGTTTGTTCGCAAGTGTTAAAGAAATGTCCCGAAATCGCATTTTTCAAGAACATTCTCAAAAGCAAGGATTGAGTCTGTTATAGCAACAGCTTTGAGTCTTTATTTACATTATTGCATTGATTTTAGCATTTCGGAAGTGTTCGTTCTCCAGAGTGTGGCTTTCGATCCTAGTGGTGTAATGAAATCGACATGCCATATGAGTAATATTTCTTAGATTCCTAGCGCTGTATTGTCGGCATTACTGGAGACGAGAACACAAATTTCTGCCATCTGAACAGCTGTAGAGTAAAGTGGACGTAATTTAAAAAAACGATGGTTTGCGTTGTCATGCCTTTTCACATAAAGACTCTCCTGCTCATGCCATTCGATTTTGACAACTTCTGCACTATCAAGCTGAGCTCGTAGTAAGATGGTGGTCATAAAATTAAAAGAATATTCACACCGACCCTCTTGCCGCATTCGAAGGCAATTAATTTTGTTGAAATACCTTCAGAAACTTAATAAATAAGGATTTGGCTGCAATCCCATTCATTTATGCTCAACTAGACTTATTCTTTCGAAAAGCGCCGCTGCTTCTTTGAACGCCCGTTTCACATACGCGTGACCTTTGTTAAGAACAGAAACATTTAAATAAACATGAAAGAAATCTTGCATTAACGGCGAGCTGAATGCAAAACTACACAGGGCAAAACAAGCACTCGTGCAAAAGAGAAAATGATTATTTTAAATCATGAATGTGTTCGTCTTATTCCATTGCCTGCGTTTACTAAGTGCAGTGGTCTATTTTTGACATCTATTGCCAGAAATTCAGAACAAAAAATAACATGCCATGGAAGTGATGAAGTATACAAAATAACTGGTAACATGGATTCCAACTATGTATATATATATATATATATATATATATATATTTGAATAAAGAGAGACCAACTGGATGTCACTTGCTTTATTATTTCATTATTTAATGTTCAATATGTTTCGGATGTTAATACATCCGAAACATGTTGAGCATTAACAAGGAAATAATAAAGCAAGTGACATCAAGTTGGTCTCTCTTTATTCAACTATCAAGATGATGCACGGTCCAATAAACATAAGATATATATATATATATACATGGCATGTTATTTTTTGCTTCCTGTGACATTTCATCAGCATTAAATATGGCCAAAAAGAAGTGCTTCCATCAAATATTAATCACTTCATTAATTGGAATGGATCTGTTTCACATATTTACTGATCCTCTGAGCATTATAAATAAACGACCAATATTTTGTGTAGTTCTCTATTACATACATACACATATCACATATCACATATTACATACATACATACGTACATTCATACATTCATACATACATACATACACACATACATACTTACATACATACATATATACATACATATATACATACATACATACATATATACATACATACATACACACATACATACATACATACATACATACATACATACATACATACATACATACATACATA
>Ga0123357_10010387_pt1 | contig 11838 bp, 5 predicted proteins | sample TergutEmb28metaG_FD_89873 | JGI IMG/M metagenome (GOLD analysis project Ga0123357, IMG submission 89873) | Embiratermes neotenicus P4 segment gut microbial communities from Petit-Saut dam, French Guiana - Emb289 P4 | ecosystem: Host-associated > Arthropoda: Insects > Digestive system > Gut ...
CTGAGCCATGACGCTTCCACTAGCCTGGTTCAGCACCATCACGTGGATCCCTCGGCCCTTGTGCACTTCTCCATCCTCCAGAATCTAGCAAGCTACACTAACATTAAATTTCTCTCATCTCAAATTATTATTTCTGTTTAAAAAGTTTTAGAATTTGAAAATAAATTAACACTTTAAGACCAAATGTTTGCTGGTTTGAGATTCAAACACTTTGTTGGCAGAACGTAGAACTTATTACATGAAGGGGTTCTATAGCCCAAACGGAGTGTGTTTACTGCGCGGTACGAATTTGATATATAAATGTAATTCAGGTTAATCCTGTTCTTTAAACGGCCAACACACAAATTCGTCTTCTGTACTCTCGTCTACTAAAACATTTATATAATATTCTCATCTAAATCTTTGTTTTTAATTATGCTGATTCAATAATAAGGTTAAACAGCGGCTTTCCGTAACTCAAGGTTTATGTAAGTAAAATAAATTGTAACCAATCCTTGTACAAGCCTGTTAGAGGCCCTGAGAGTTTCAGGAGGTAAACGATCTCAGAATTTCTAGACAATACGCACATGAAGTTGTCAAGGTTATCAGCCCTATGCACCGGCCTATTTTACCCCACAGAAATACCGCTGGTTAGAGGCTGAGTCGATCCCAGGGACATAGTGCGGCCGGGAGGATTATGTCAATGAAAAAATACCAATTGCACCATCGGTTATCGAACCTGCGACCTTCCGGCTTGTAGTGCGGTGCCTCAAGCAACTGCGCCACTGCGTGCCATCAGATGAACTGTACTTTTACTTTGTTAGATAGTGCACTTCACAATTTAATTTCGTTGCAAAATAGCCATCAACAAAAAGCCCCAAAATCAAAATATTAATTCCATCGTCTATCATTTTAAAGTATCGATTCTGGGGAGAAATGCAACAGGAAAAATATTTACTTGCGTTTTATGCTTTTGTTGTCATTTGTCGCAATCAGCTGATGTGATTATTTGAAACATAAACATTCCGGAGTAAGAAAGGCAGTACGGTCCGTGTTATTATTAATATTATTATTATTATTATTATTATTATTATTATTACTACTGTGATTGTAAGTATCGTCTTTACAGCCTGAAACTCATCTAAAAATATTAAAATCCCAGTTTCTACATCACTGAAGACTTCCTGCGCCTCTGCTGCAAAAAATTCATCGTTTAAGGTTGCTTAACCCTTTGACGCCTAACGACCCATACAGGGGTCGTACCGCACCGCTAACCTCTAAACGTTGCATTTTATATATTTATTCAACAAATATAGGCACTGAATATTTTAAAAACGGTATTTACTCTCCGTTTCTTTCTGTTCAAAATGCAGTTTGTTTCATAATTCTAACGTATTTGGTTCCTGTTTAATTCACATTTTATATACAGTGTGTGTTAAAATTTAAAAAAATAATTCCGGCGCCAAACGGTTAATCATGTTTACATACCCAGTCTTTACCGCGCAGTAAACACTTCCTGTCTCAGTTATAAAAACCAGTCAGTTAATGCTGCACAGGGAAACAATCGCTGTTTGTTCCGAAATCCATACAAAACATAAACACACTTTCAGGAGAAATGAATACGTTAGTTAATTTTAATCTTGCATTGTGTCATAAGACGTTCATGCAAGCCTATAAATAATGTTAGGCAAAGAGTGTCTATTTTTTTAGATGTGGCACGGCGTCCCTGGCTGAATGATGGCCGACGTTTCGAGACAGCATATTGGTCTCGAAACGTCAGTCACAGCCAGTGACGCGGCGTCGCACCCCAGCAGAAGACAGAACTCATCTGCACAGCTGCGAAACCCTAGAAACCCGCGACATTACATAATATTTGTCTGCGGTTATTTCGCAGTCAGACACTCGGGGGTCCAGCTGCTGCACTGCAAGCGACTTACCGTTGTGCCGTCTACAGACACTGCCACTCTTGACTGGCTTGACACAACTTCAATTGCAAGGGACTTGGGCTGACTTTCCTGAAGCCTCAAACTGTTCCGCCTGCTCTCTCCATCAATCAGCTCCTCACCGCCCCCTGAAAGTTTCAAATACGATCTAGCGTGTTTCCTCTGTTGCTGTATTCGAAGCTTGAAACATGAACTTATCATCATCATCATCATCATCATCATGTTCCTGAAGGATTAGGCGTGTTTCCTGTTCCTTGATCCTGAAGATGAAATTGGTCCCTCCATCTCTTTCCCAGTCTTCCTATGTTCCTTCGTCCTTTTGGTTTATATTGTAGTGCTTGTTTTGGTAGTCTGTTTGTGTCCATCCTCTGTACATGTTGTAGCCACATTTTCTGGTACTGTTTTATTTCCTTTACTGTGTTCTGAACTTATATCCTCCTTTAATCGACCTTAAAAATATCATTTTACGCGAGATGCGAGGTTCTATTGTAACAAGACTGCTGTTTTGTGGGATGTGACATCTTGTGGTTTGGAAAATGAACAATACAATATATGATATAGATATTTCATTAAAGTACAAGAACAATTCCACTAAGTCTCCAGCTTAAGGCGCAGGTAAAGTTAGTAAGTGTAAGCTGATGTCGGGAGCGTGCGCGAAGTCTTGAGAACTGTGATCTTCCGAGTTGTTACGCAGCGAGTAGTGGTAATTTTGTAACAACCCAAAAGAGCGTAGTTTCTCATCTACTTCGCAGTGGAAGCCTGAATTTGCGTAATGTCTTGTGTGCATGGATCAGTGTATTTCTGCAGAATGGCGGAGGTGCCAGTCTCCTGAAGTAGCAGCTGTAACCATGTGGCTGAGGTAGGAGGACTGTAAGGTTTGTAAGACTCGCGCTGAAAGTTGTCATGCAAATAACGGGGACCTTATGAAAGGAATCCTAATATACAGACGTTCTTAAGAAGTCTACTGACTCCTTCATGACGGTAAGGGAAAGCTCTTCCATATCCCACCTAGAGCACTTCCATTACCCCCGCATAAACCCTGAATATCCTGTTACAGCAGAATATTGTTCAAAATATGCGTCTTCAACCCTACAATTACGGCCTTGGTGCACGGTACGGAAATGCATTAAATGGTATAATACAATCAAACCCCCTCCTTCCTGGGCCGTTGTGGGAATTTAGACACCAGCACCTTTGAAGGGAAAATTACATATCAAATTTGCAGCCTTCACGGCGATAGATCCATAAATTAATGACAAATTTTTCACGACATGAGGAAGAGTTAAGAGTTAATACACTATTTGTGTTCCCAGAGCATAAAACTGAACAGCAACCATTCGGGTAGTGCCTTTCTCTTTACCAGAAGGGACTGATTCCTAGATTCCGTGATGACAGAGGCAGAGAAGTTCTTCGAAACGTTGCATTTGTGCTCCGAATTGACGTACTCTGTCGTCCGAGAGTTACGTCATCTATAAGTAGGCCTACCTGTTGTAGAGGATTCTTCGTGGAGACGTCGGTTCGTATCCAGGATGAACATGACGTTGATGCCAATCGTAATGAGCAGCACCACGACCAGTAACGCCTGTCGTGAGAGAACAAGAGTGACAGCATAAACAAACGAAGATACTGAAGCGTATTGCATTGCCACATACATGGAACAGTCATGCATAAGAAACTGACGGCGAATCGGCCATTTTAACAAATTCACGTATTTAAAAAATAACGAATTCCTATTACTGTATACACAACAGCAAGCAACTGGACGCGTTGTGAATTATGTCAAAAATGGGACTTTTTAAGTTTTGATTGTAAGCGCATGTAGTCATTAGAATCGCTGACAGCAATCGAGATGGCCAAGGATGATACAGCTTCCAGAAACGTTCGAAATGTATTTCACATTTATATGGCAGCCTGACAAGGACATTTCGCTGAACTGGAATGAAATTTCGATTACATGAAAGACCTGGGATTTCTTGACCAAATGACAGATTAACCTTATCGACAGAAACCAAAACTCGTAGAATCAATTTTTTGTCACAGGTGTTGCTTAGGTTTTGAAAACTATTTGTAAATCACACTGAAGGTAACAGATATGGGTACATCTCGTTGTCAGAATAGAATTAACAAGACAGGCAATGTACTTTAACACTGTGGTGCGTTCGCGTAACCACTGTCGCTGTGGAAAAGCAATGAGTATTTCACATTCTAAGTGACTTTCTGCAGCCTTTGGTTTTCTAGCATGCAAAGCGCATGCACCCTATTCTATTGTCGTCTGTGGCCTGTCCAGCTTCATCATATATTTCCACATCATTTTATAAACCGCACGATTTTCGGAAAAGCATTTCTGAACATAAAGTATGTGTTCTGATTTTCTCTACAACGTCTGTCTGAAACACTTTTAGGCGCGTTCGTAAAATTCCGAAAAAGCGACTATTAGTTTCTTCATGTCTGTCTGTCCGCCTGTCCGTTTGCACCATGGTCTGCGCCGCTAGCAAAGAAGTTGCAATAAGCTTATTTAGTAACGCAGATATCGACTGTCGCAATATATGATTTTGTACAGGTGCGTGTTAACCCTGGATTAAAAATTTAGATCTCGACAAACAAAATGGTATACTTATTAGCATGCGACACCCGTCTTCGGGTTTTCCGAACTACACAGACAAGAATCATGCTAAAGACAGTTTTAATGCACTTCTACAGTTGTTGACCCAAGGACCAACACCAGTTCAGAAAATATGGGGACTGAATACATGTCTACGGTCAAAACAATAATTATATTAATTTAAAGCAGAAAAATTCCGGACCGGATTGGAACTCTTTTCTCAGGTGAAACCGCCTTGGATAATCTTACCTGAAATACTTTTGTGAGAATTCTCTTGGTACGTAGGCGACGGGCTGTATGCGTCTGTGGATTGTGTGATCCGCGCCTCAGAATAAGCGACTGCACACGTGAACTTCCGCGCCACTTCTGCATGTTTATAAATCATTTATACCTGCGAAAGGACAAAATGGCAACACTGTATAACAGCAGTTGACATAGCCCATAGGGGCGAGAGGCATGGTGGTTATGGGAACACTATCTCCGTAACATCGCTGACAGTTGAAATTCTGTCGTCATTCTGTATCACGTATTAGGGCCAGTCTTGCAAACAGAAACAGAGAGAACAATTCAGTGCTCATAGATACTCACGCCGTGTAGTAATGGCTATCGAAAACGTCTGCAGTGATGAAGCAGTTGACAGGTACCTACAATTCGGTCGGTACTGTAGCCTCAACCTTTGCCGACGAAATAAGGACGAGGTAGTAGAAATGCTTTTCGAAAAAATTAAAGGTCGTGGAATGCATATTGAGTAAAAATGTGATTTTATAGTAGCCTGTCGCTCATAGGCTATATCAATTTAAAACTGTTCTGTGGGAACCAAAAATAAAGAAGGGAATAGTAAAATTTTCTTTATGAAATTTGAAAGCGTTTTATACTAGTATTAAAATATACGTTATAAATATCTTATTGAGATGGTAATGAAACTGGGTATGCAGCATGAAAGGAAGTTGTTCCAAGCACTGAACAAATGCAGACAACTGAGACCATGCATTTTTCGTATATAAAAAGAAAACGGAGTGTTGGGGAGTCATACGTTATCAGCATAACTTATTCTGTTCAATCCCGAAGTTTCTACGTTTCCTCTATTACGTTAGTGTTTAATGAGTTCAGAAAGTTACGTGACACTAACACTAATTTCAAATTTCTACACAGATGTAACAATTATCTTATTAGTATTGACAGTTAACAATGTTCAAAACAATTATTAACCTACAAAAATAACTTCTGCGACATCTTTATATAAAAGTAGAGTTATATACTTTTAAAATGTCATGCAGAAAAATTCTGTTACGGAGATCAAAGAAAGGCGAAAAGGTGCGAACATGGCACAAGTTTTTTTTTTTTTTTTAATTTTCGTCAGAAAACACGAAGGGAAGGAAGCACAGAGATTACGGCGTAGACTTGAGGATGCCGTTCAAATTGAAGGTACAGAAACTTGTGCATTAATATATAGGCTGGAGTCGTCTGGCTTTGGATAACATCGTGGCTCTTGCTAACGTACTAATAAAATTTCTGTTTCAATACACTGTGGGGGTATTTCTTGACAAGCTGAGCGACTACCAGCTTATCCATGGAGTTTGTTATAATTAGTCATAGCAGGCAATTCAACGCAGAATAATACAATGCTTTTAAGTTAATGTAGTTCTAGAATATCTGGGTTCTCTTTGTATTCCCTGTATGTTAATACGACCCGAAATTAATGCAGTTTTTTTGAAGCGGTTGAATTGCCTCTGCGCGAGGGAGCAGCGTTGTACATGTATCTGCACTTAACTCAGTAGAAAAAAGTCATTTGTCTAACTTTGACTCTCAAAACTTTAATTATATAACTGTTTATAATGTGTTACATACCATAAGAAAGGGTTCTGCAATGGCTGTTTGTGAAATGAAATTTTCATGGTAATGCTATTTACAAAGTCCGATTTTCACCGCAAGGTTTAGCCGCAATAGATTATTAAACTTATTGAACTCTTTAAAGTCCAGTGGTATTTATAGATTATATCCTACCATACATCGTAAAATTTAACAGGTCTACAGTCTGCCCACACACAGTGTTTATGCGTTTAATATAATTCTTAAAATAAACAACCATTATATCTCTAAATAAAAGTAGCTATTTTCTCTTAGAGAAAAGCCAAACTGTGTCTTCTGAGACAGGAGCTGAATTCTTGCAACAGAAACATTAGTCTTGAAAGGCAAACAATCACGACTCAGATCCACAAATAATGCCGTTTCGACATTCTCACAGTCATGATTACGAAGGGTGCTGTTTTCAGGGACACGACACCGTGCAGTTGGGTAGACAGATCAAGTAGGCTACTGCTAAAGAACGTGTGATTTCGTGTTCAGTGAAAATAAGCGTGAAAATAAAGGCATAGTGCTTTTTTCGAAACGTCGGTGCCTACCTACGATAATCGATAATGTTGCACCAGAAAGGCAACAGCAGTATTTGTGTAAGTACTCATTTAGAGAGGAAAAAAATGGCAAAGCAGTCCCGTTACAGGCCTGGAGTGGCCCAGAGGGTTCCGGGAAGTTAAGGTTCTCAGATTTCATGACGACACAGGATAGTGGTAGGGTTGTCAGCCTTACGCACCGGCCGCCTTTACCCCCAGGAAATGCCTCTGGTACTGATTTCTGTTAGAGGCTGAGTCGACCCCAGAGCCATAGTGCGATCGGAAGGATTTTATGTCAATGAAAAATTCCAATGACACCAGCTGGGATCAAACCAGCTACCTTCGGATTTGTAGCGCAACGCCTTAACCACTCTGCCACCGCGGTCCCCCACTCATTTAGAGGTGGTTTAGTCAATAACATTCTCATCAAACCTGGGGAGCTTGGGCTTATTTCACGTTTCGAAACCCTGTGGTTTACCTTATGTACCACCGGGTTCAACACTGAAAACTTCCAGGTTCTGCTTACAGAGTGCATGTATGTGCTTTGTATGGACCTCAAAATAAATAACGATTATATCCCTATACAACATTAACTGATTGGTTTTTATAACCGAGACGGTGTTTATTTACTGCGCTGTACAAGCATAATCTTTAAATAAAATCAGCTAGATTTGGTGTTCAAGGGATCACCGCCCGTTTCTGGTTAACGAAATGCCCACATAGGCAAGTTAAATGTAATTTTCACCTGGCCGTCAGCCTGGAAGGACCAGTAAGGACAAACTGTGACACTGAAGATTACAATGACTTTTTTGAATAAGGCCAATATTTAAATGTGTTCACATCAAATGATAATATCATTAGTGAACGAAGAATTTCAAGGAACGAACCGCTCATGATCTCATTAATATTACTGCAACCAGTAAACAGAGTCCGTTAATCACAAGCCAGGTACCAAACAATATTTATCCCCCAAAATACTTGCGTGCTACACGTTTCGGTTTGTAAAAGCCATGAATATGCGCCAATTCAAAAATATTTAACAGAATGGAGCTTGCTTGCTTACTCCATAGAACAGAGTCCTTCTTGAGAAGCTAACAGTTGTTCAGCTAGTCAAGACATTCTCCGCAGTTTATGGAACCCGAAGGTTTATTACCGCATTTACAAGTGTTTACAGACTGTTAACGTGTAAAAGTAATCGGGCTGTCAATTGTAGAACGTATGAAAATGTTCAGTTTTATATCTTGCCTTTCTGTTTATAGCCCAGTATCGGCTACAAAAGAAAATCCAAGACATGAAAACTTCGCGCACGTGTTATTGAACATCATGGCGGCACGTCCGTTACCAGACTGACGTCATTATGCCCGCCCTTGCACATAAGTACTGACGAATAGGACTGCAAACCTCAGTCAACGATTTTATAGTACCGTACCTACAATCGGAACGCATACAGGCTACTCCATAGACTTGAATAATCACAATAGTTTACAAACATCAACACAACAAAAGATTTTCATGCAATTTTATCCTACTTTAACTATCTATAATCTGTGTTTTATGTAAGTCTTGATGTACAATCCCTGAGAATGACCCACAAGACAGGGTCGAAACACGTCGCAGTCCAAGTGCTTTAATTGTAAAAATTTTGTATTGTAATATAGTGCATTTGTTGGTGTGTTCTTGGATTCTGAATTTCAGTCAAAGACCTAGGGACACTGTTAAGGTTTTGAAACAAGGTCCTCCCAAATACAGAAGTAAATCGCTGTTCAATCACGAGTGACGTTCTGAATGGCGATGATGATGACGATGATGATGAAGAAAAATTATGTCTTTAGCACTAAAAATATTTTGTACGTAATGATATTTTCCGCACCCCTCCAAACCGGCCCTGGGGCTCACCCAGCCTCCTACACAATGCGTACCGGCTCTTACCCGGGGGTAGGGCGGCAGGGGTGTGGCGTTGACCACTCACCCCCATCTGGCGCCGAGGTTAAGGAAAGAGTAGAGTTATACTTCTACTCCCCCTCTGGGCCTTCGTGGTCTGTTCTAGGGCCAACTTTACCTTTACCTTTTTTTACATAATGGTTTGGTGATTACAGTCTTGTGTGAAGTGACGTCACGGCATGAGGACCAACGACTGGGGGGAACCTGATAACCGGAAATTCCAGTTCCTCTTCTGTCCTAAAGACCAAGGCATCGCGTTTCTCTGATGTTGGTAATTATCCACGTAACGTCACAGAGGAGAAAACTGTAATCTGAGCGTACCGCGGTGGCCTAAACTGCGCTTCACACGACGGGGATACAATCAAACAAGAGCCATGTAGCGGACGGTACGTAATTCAAAATAGTATTCCCAGATGCTCTCAAGGGGCAAGACACATATATTGAAACAGCATGTTCAAACGACTTAATTTAATATTCGTTAGACGTGACTACCTTGGACAAGTCTCAAGGGAATCAAGAAAGTATGGAGATAGAGAAAACGGAGGCGGGCTAAACCTGGGATCTGCATTTCAAGAATTTTCGTACAGGAAACTTGATTACTGTTAACTGCATATGGACAGCGAATGTACTAGGTTTTGGTGTCCTATGCATCGCGTGAGCATTTTATTGTGCTCTGCAACACACAACACTTTTTTGTGCAATATAATCAAATAAAAAGAAAACAAATTAAACTTGGTATTCAGACATTCGATATTTCTTTAAGCTAGCCAAAATATCGTGCTGGTTACAATTGAGACATCTCTAAATACAGCAGCTTAATTCTGCAACTACAGACAAATTCCCAAAAGCGTTCTCAATGTTTAAACAACTACCAATAAACTTCGAACTATTGAAAATTCATTCCAAAATACTACACCGAGTTCACCGCAAGATCCCAAAAACAACGACTTTCACACATCGTCCATTTAGATCATTATCATTCAAAATGGCGCCTGTGTGCTAACTATCTGTTACATACAAAAGTTTTCAACCGACATCACACAGAGGTACTCTGTACTGTCTCTATATTTATAAGCTCATAAATGTATATATCATACATTTCATTTTATATAATAAGTTTCTTATTAAAATACGCATGAATTCACTGTAAAGTCTCAGATCTCTTACCGCATTTTCCTGTTGTATGTCAACATTCTTTCATTTTCTTCTGTACAGCCCGAAGATGGTTAATAATGTAGCCGAAACATGCAGCTGGTCGTATTTATTACAATATTTGTTGTGTTAAAGGATTTTTCGTTGCATGTATTGCTCTTTTACTCGTAACACAATTTAAATACGAGCTGGCCATAAGCTACACATGTACCAGAAGTGGATGTGCCCTCGAAATAGCCTTACTGGCTTTTAGATCCAATGTATGATAAATAACTCTCCAAAAATATCATCATATTACGTAAAAATATTTTATGTTCTTTGTGACACCTGTAGGAAAGTACAGACACCAACTGGCCTCGCACTTCTGTACTGGTCTGCAATGGTGAAAAATTTTCAACACGCTATAGTATAAATATATTTCGAACTTAATCAGCAAAGATATGGCATTAGAAAGCCAGGATAGCTCAGTCAGTGTAGTGACTATACCACGAAATGGAGGAGTGACTTTCGATTCCGAACACACATTTATCTTCGTTTGTTTAGTAAACGTGAGGGATATTTTTACTGGATACAAAGTGGACTGAACCTCAAGCTGATCACTCACACCTATATGCTACTAAGTTAAGAATCTGTGAAGCTATGATTTCATTCTAAGAGCTGTACCAAAACACCAGAACAACTTAATCGGTTTTAATGTTTCGTGCTGAGTTGAAGAAACGTGTTTGAGAAGTATCGCTTGATCAACTTCGATATTGGAAACGCTTTCTGAAACATTTAGTTCTTCGTCTTATCATTTTTAAATGATTCTATTACTATAATTTGGGGGAGAAAGCAAGGAAAGTGGAATACAGAACAATTCGGGATACAGAATATTTATATGAATGACGTAGTAACTCATGGGAACGTGTTCAATGCACTCTCTGCCGTACCGACAACATTGCGATAATCGATTTATTGTGATTGTTTATTTGGCAATTCATGCTTGTGGGAGGCTACTGCTAACACCGTCGGGCCAATATTCAACTACAACCACTGATAATAATTCAAAACACCAATCCCACAAAACTTCATAAAGTACTGCTATTGAATAAAACAGCAGCTACTGTAAACGTCACGAAAATTCAATATGATATTGAATTGCATACCAACATAAGTAAGCTAACAGATCGATGACCACTACATACTGTACCAAAATAAGCAGAATCTACACAAAGGTATTAGGGAGAAAAGTATAGAATATGGAAGTACGAAGCAGGCTGCGCGTAGTAACACTGAATATCCTACAATTTTAATTCCCTTATTCAACGGACCGGGCACTGCGCTACAAACCGGAAGGTCGCGGGTTCGATTCCCTAGGGTGTTATTGGAATTTTTCATTGACATAATCCTTCCGGCCGCACTATGGACCTGGGGTCGACTCAGCTTCTAACATAAATGAGTACCAGGAATATTTCCTGGGTGATAAAGGCGGCCGGTGCCTAGGGTTGACAACGTTACCACCTTCATGTGCCGACTGTCTTGAAATCTGGAAGCCTCAAACTCCTGAAACCCTCAGGGTCTGTCCAGGCCTGTAATGGGATTGCTTTACGTTTCATTCCACAGATCAAAAACTGATGTCGCAATAAAACTCCCGCAGGCCTCTTCAGTTGCGACCCAGTTTTTATCTCGAAGCTCTTATTGTCTTCCATCTAAGTGTGTTCATTTAACAAGGCTATAATTTACTGTGATTATACTGTCAGTGACAGGTGAATGATTATGTAGTAATGGTGGAATGATATCAACAAAGGAAAAATGAAGAACCTGGGGGGGGGGGGGGGGGAAAGGGGAAGAA
>Ga0123357_10010388_pt1 | contig 11838 bp, 9 predicted proteins | sample TergutEmb28metaG_FD_89873 | JGI IMG/M metagenome (GOLD analysis project Ga0123357, IMG submission 89873) | Embiratermes neotenicus P4 segment gut microbial communities from Petit-Saut dam, French Guiana - Emb289 P4 | ecosystem: Host-associated > Arthropoda: Insects > Digestive system > Gut ...
ACGCGTCGCCGCCGGCTTTCAAGGAAGAGGCCTCGACAACGCCGGAGAGAGACAATACGGCTATATCGGTCGTGCCCGCGCCGGAGTCGATCACCATATGGCCTTCCGCTTTCGATATATCGAGACCGGCGCCCATCGCGGCCGCGAGCGGTGCTTCCATCAGGTACACCTTGCGCGCCCCCGCCGCGACGCCGGCGTCGATGACCGCCCTTTCTTCGACCTCCGTTATGCCCGACGGTACAGAGATGATTATCCTGGGCTTGATCATCGTAAAAGAGAGCGTCTTATGGACAAGCTCCTTGAGCATGCGCTCGGTCATGTCATAGTCAGATATCGCGCCGTCGCGGATAGGACGTATCGCGACGATATTTCCGGGCGTCCTGCCCAGCATACGCTGCGCAGCCATGCCGATGTTCAGCAGCCGGCCCGTATTTTTATCCATTGCAACGACCGCGGGTTCGCGGAGGATGACGCCCCTGCCCCTCGTCGAGACAAGGACGGAACTCGTTCCAAGGTCGATTCCGATATCTCTGCCAAAAAACAATGCCATGTTTATTCTCCCCTTGCGAGCGCCGCGCACACGACTTTTGCCGCGCCCGCCGAAAGTACCGCGCCCGCGCATTCATTGAGCGTTGAGCCGGTCGTGACGATATCATCTATTAGCAAAACGCATTTCCCGCTGATAAGTTCGGGATCGACCGCCTCATATGCGCCGCTGATGTTTTCCCGGCGTTCCGCCGCGCCGCCGAGTTCCGATTGTGCCCTCACATCGCGGGTTTTCCTGAGCGTTTCCACCGCGACTTCGCCGAGTTCCAGCGCCGTTGCGAGCGCCAGCAGCATCGCCTGGTCGTACCCTCGCTCGCGCTTGCGCTTGCTGCTGAGCGGGACCCATGAAATCAAATCATATCCGAGATCCGGATTCCCGCGGATACAATCGGCCAAAATTTTACCATAAGTATCGGCATATCCGGAGGCTCCATTAAATTTATAGCGCAGTATCGATTTGCGCACCGCGCCTTTGTAGTACAGCGGAGAGACGCAATAATCATAATATACGCCGTCCTGCCTGCCGCCGTTCAGCGTATATGGCAGGGACTCGATGCATCTTTCACAGCATTGGTCTTCCTTATCATGCAGTATCCGTCCGCAAAAAACACACTTGGGAGGAAACAGCAGATCTAAAAGAGAAGATAAGAAACCCATTTTACATCTCCGCTCCCAGGGCTTTACTGAACCCCAGGCCCACGAGTCTCGCGCGCAGTCCCGAGTACCGCTTTTGGCGCCTGTCGTTATATACCATTCTCTCCATGATATCAAGGCTCCCGACGATGACAAGCAGGTTTTTCGCGCGTGTCATCGCGGTGTACAGGACGCTGCGCGTAAGCAGCGGAGGGGCGGCCGCCGTCATGGAGAGGATAACCGCGTTGTATTCGCTTCCCTGCGATTTGTGGACAGTCATTGCAAATGCGGGCTCCAGTTCAGAAAGCTGATCGAATAAATATGTGACCAGCTTATCCTCAAAATCCACCGTGACGATTTCACGCTCAAAATCGATATCCGTGATCCGCCCGACGTCGCCGTTGAAAACACCGGTGCTTTCGGTGAGCCCATCGGAACTTTTCCACACTATATCATAATTATTTCGTATTTGCATCACTTTGTCGCCTGTCCGGAATATATAATCGCCGTATTGCTTCTCTTTTTTTAGCTTGTGGCGCGGGTTGACCGCCTCTCGCAGCAGCTCGTTTAGTTGTATGGTTCCGGATTTGCGTTTGCGCGTTGGCGTAAGAACTTGTATTTGCGACGGATCTATACCCATATTGTCAGGCAGCCTTTTGCCGTATAGCTCCGCAACTGTTTCGGCAAGCTGCTCCTCGGTATTCCGGCGCATAAAATACAGATCTTTGTATTTTATGGATAAATCGGGCATGACTCCGTTGTTTACGGAGTGCGCGCAGCGGACGATACCGCTGTCCTCAGCTTGTCTGAAGATCTCGGTCAGCGCCACTGCCGCTACTATGCCGCTGCTTATCAGATCGGAGAAGACCCTGCCCGGCCCGATGGGAGGGAGCTGGTCGGCGTCGCCGACCATCACAAGGCGGCTACCGCGTTTCATTGCCGCGAGCAGCGAACTCATAAGTAAAATATCGATCATTGAAGATTCATCGACGATCACGGCGTCAGCTTTCAGGGGATTGCTCTCGTCATGCTCAAACTCAAGATCGCCTTCTGCTCCGGGGCTAGCTCCAAGCATACGGTGAATCGTTGACGCTTCACGGCGGCAAGTTTCGGAGAGACGCTTTGCGGCCCTGCCTGTCGGGGCGCACAGAGCTGTTTTCAATCCCAGCGCGTCGAATAACATCAGGATCCCGCGCACTGTCGTCGTTTTACCGGTCCCGGGGCCGCCGGTCAGCACCATAACGCCTGATCCCGCAGCAATTTCGAGCGCTGCAATCTGAAGCTTTGCGTATGTTAATCCTTGCCCGCGTTCAATATCGCTGATGATACCGTGCAATTCAGGGGGACAGGGCGACATATCCTTCACCATTTCAGCTATACGTCCGGCGGTATAACTCTCCGCATGATGCATATTACGCAGATAGCAGCCGTCGACGCCCGCTATTGTCTCAATGACAATGTCGCCGCATTCGCAGACAGCTTCGAGAGAATCCTCTATCACGTCACGCCCCGCGCCTATCAGTTCACCGGCGGCTGCCGTTAGTTTATCTTTCGGGATAAACGTATGGCCGTTTGCCAGGTTATGCGTCAATTCAAAAATCAGGGCCGCGGATACGCGCTCGGGGCAATCAGCTTCAAAGCCGAGCGCGAGCGCGATGGCGTCCGCTTCGGAAAACTCCGCGCCATAGGCGCCGTCGGCGAGTATGTACGGGTTTTCCCGGACAGCTTCGACAGATTCGTCGGCATAATCTCTATATATCCGCGTCGCTATAACCGGTTTTACACCATAATTTGCAAGAAAATCAATCAGGCGCCGGAGACCTGCCTGACACCGGTACCCTTCTCCGATCTTTTGGGCGCTTTTCATGGAAATACCTTTTACATTAGCCAGCTTTTCCGGTTCGTGCTCGATCACCGAGAGCGACTCTGCCCCGAATTTCGCGACGATATCGCGCGCTTTGGACGGCCCGATGTTCTTTATTATGCCTGACGAGAGGTAACGGAGGATCTCATCGGCTCCGCTCGGGGGTTTCACCTTGAACGAATCAACCTTAAGCTGTTGCCCGTACTGCGGGTGTGTCGTCCATGCGCCGCTGATCGTCAGGCGCTCGCCTTCAGCCGCCCCGGGAATGGTCCCGGCTGCCGTGACGGTGCCGTCGCCGGTATCGACGCGCAGTATTGTGTATCCATTATCCGGATTTGAGAAAATGACGGAGGATACGATACCTTCAATTGTTATTTCTGACATGCTTTAATTACGCTCGCTCTCCAACGCCCGGAATTCCAAATCCTACGTTATCCCGGGTTCACAGTTCCTCAGTATCCAGTATGATCGTCACGGGGCCGTCATTGACGGAATTCACGTCCATCATCGCGCCGAATACGCCTGTCTCGACGATAAACCCCGCGTTTTTGCACTCATTGATGAACAGTTCATACAAAGGGATCGCCGCGTCAGTACGCGCGGCCTCCGTGAAGCCGGGACGGCGGCTCCTGCAATCGGCGTACAGCGTGAATTGTGAAACTACTAAAATGGCGCCGCCGGCGGATTTGAGGTCGAGATTCATTTTGCCCTCATTGTCGGCAAAGACGCGCAAATGGCAGATTTTGGAAGCTAGCCTTAAGGCGCCGTCCTGTGTGTCGCCGGTTTTTATCCCGAGCAGCACAAGGAAACCTCTATCTATCTTGGCACATACAGCTCCGTCTATCTCCACCGACGCCGACGACACCCGCGTTACAACTGCCCGCATAAAAATAAACACCTCTAAGTAACTGTAAAGTAATAAATCACCCATCCGTCCTGCGCACGTCCGTAACGCCGGGCACCGACATCAGCTTTGCCATTGCGGATATGAGCTCGTCACGGTTTTTCACGCTGACGATGATCGTAATCGATACCAAACCGCCGGAGACCCCCCTGGCGTTGAATGATGTCATCTTTATATCCAGCGCGTTAAATATAGACGCGACATCGACCACCAGGCCGGTCCTGTCATGCAGAGTCACATGTATCGCCGTCGGATAAACCTTGCCTTCCGTATCGGCCCAGGCGACCCGTACCCAGCGGCCCGATTCATCGGGAGACTTCTCATACTTGATGTAGTTTACACAGTCCTGCCTGTGGACAGACACTCCAAACCCGCGCGTGATGAACCCTACGACAGGATCGCCGGGGACCGGCAAACAGCAGCGCGCAAATTTTACAAGGCAATTGTCCAGCCCCTCGACGGTCACGCCCTGCACAGGCTTGACCTTTTTTTCGGGACTCTTCGCCGGCGCGGGGGCAGGCTCTTCTTTTTTCCTGGTTTTTGCGGCCGCGCGCAACTCGTCCTTTAGTTTATTGACGACCCTTTGCGCCGAGATACCGCCGTAACCTATCGCGGCGTAAAGCTCGTCGAGCGACTTGAATGCAGCGCGGGCAAGCACCTTTGTCAGGACATCGTCGCGCAGTATATCGGTAGCCTGGATGTTGGCGTGCCTCAGTTCCGCGTCGAACATCATCTTGCCGTGTATGATGTTTTCCTCGCGTTTCTCCCTTTTAAACCACTGGCGGATCTTATTGCGCGCTTCCGGGCTCTTGATTATTTCGAGCCAGTCGCGGCTCGGCCCTTTTGCGGAGTTGGAGGTCAGTATCCTGACAATATCGCCGTTTTTCAGCGTATGGGTATATGGGACCATGCGCCCGTTAACGATCGCGCCGGTCATCTTGTTGCCGACCTCAGAGTGGATGCTGTAGGCAAAGTCGATTGGCGTCGATCCGGCGGGAAGGTTTATGACATCGCCGCCCGGCGTGAATACGAACACCTCGTCCGCGAACATGTCGACCTTCAATGCATGGATAAAATCCTGGGCGTCACTATCCTGCTGGGATTCCAGCAGGCGCCTTACCCAGGCGAATTTTTCCTCGTCGGCGATCTTGCCGCTCTTGCCTTCCTTATATTTCCAGTGGGCGGCTATTCCGTATTCCGCCGTCTGGTGCATATCCCAGGTCCGTATCTGGACTTCAAACGGGATTCCCTCGCTTCCGATAACATTGGTATGCAGGCTTTGATACATATTCGGCTTCGGGGTACCGATGTAGTCTGTAAAACAACCGGGTATCGGACGGTACATATCGTGAATATAGCCCAAAACGTTATAACAGTCGGCGATATCGTTCACGATCACGCGGAACGCATACAAATCCAGGACTTCGGAGAGCACTTTATTCTGGCTGTACATTTTCCGGTATATGCTATACATATGTTTTATGCGCCCGCTGATCGTACATTCGATACCGTGCTCGCGGAGCCTCTCCGACATTTTGGTCTGCACATTATTGACAAAGCTCTCATCCTCGGTATAGCGGAGTTTGAGCCCTTCCCTGATTTCTTCGCAGCCTGCCGGATCCAGGTATTGGATCGACAAATCTTCGAGCTCCCATTTTATTTTCTGCATACCGAGCCTGTGGGCTATCGGCGCGTACATTTCCATTGTTTCGAGCGCTTTTTCCCTTTGTTTGTCCTGCGAGACATATTCCATAGTCCTCATATTATGGAGCCTGTCGGCGATCTTGATCAGTATAACGCGGATATCTTTTGCCATAGCGATGAGCATTTTACGCAGATTTTCCATCTGCTCTTCTTCTTTGCTCGTGTATGTGACCCTGGTCAGTTTTGTAACGCCTTCTACTATATCGGCGACATCTTTGCCGAATAATTTTTCTATATCTGCGTATGTTGCGTTAGTGTCCTCGATACAATCGTGGAGCAGCGCGGCGCACAGCGAATCCTCGTCAAGTCCTATCTCGGCGACGATTTCGGCGGCGGCCAGCGGATGCGTCACGAAAGGCGTACCGTCTTTGCGAAGCTGCTTGTCATGGGCTTTTTGGGCAAACTCAAAAGCGGTGCGGATACGTTTCATATCAGCGTCGGGGTAGTTTTCGAGTATGACCGCCGCAAGGCGCCGATATCTCTCTTCTACGTCTAAAACAATGTTGTTGTCCATAATTCCCTAACCCGGACACGCCGAAATTAAAAATTGAAAATTGAAAATTGAAAATTCGTCCTGTGTGATTTCTATATGAAACTTTTGCCATTTCGCGCAGAAAAACAGTTGCTGAGGATCTGATTTTTACGGTTTGCGAAATATGTGCCTTCCCTTACGTTTAACACTATTTTACCTTATGGGACCATCTACACAATAAAAACAAGAAACCCTCGTAACCCTGTCATTATTCTGACTCCTGACTTCTAACTTCTGGCTCCTTGCGCTCCGCAGGGCGCATCAGATGTATGTCAAACAGGCGCAATTGCACGCTGCTGCGCCCTCGAAAATCGTTTATCTGCGGTTCAAAAGCCACATCGGCCAACATCCCCGGAGCGGCGCCCAGATCTTCCGACGACATCGAAAAATATATGCAATCAAAGAAAGTCCCGGATTTTTCGATCCGGAGCCGGGTGTGCTTTCCGGATCCGATCGAGAAAACAGACGTGATTGTCGCATCCCTGATGCAAAGGCGGGGGGGAGGGAAACCGGCCCCGAAAGGTTCGAGCTGCGCAAGGGCGCCGACATTTTGCGCGCTCAGCAGCTCCGGATTTTCCACCTCAAAATCCACGGTCAGCCCCAGCCCGGGCGTGGTTTCTATAAAGTTATGGTAATACGAGGTGATGCGGCGGCGGAACTCGCCGATGTTTTCCTCGGCGATCGTGACTCCGGCCGCCATATCATGCCCGCCATAGTTACTGAGCAGGTCTTCGCAGGTTTTAAGCGCACCGTATATTTTGAACGGCCCGTAACTGCGGCACGAACCGCGGCCGATCCCGTTATCGTCTATGCTGATAATAACCGCGGGCGCGAAGTGGCGCTCCGCTATTTTTGCGGCGACTATTCCGGTCACGCCCTGGTGCCATCCGCGCTGCGAGAGGATGATCGGGCCATCCGGGCCGCCCTCGGGCAGCATCGATTCCGCTTCATCATAAATTCCGACTTCCAGACTGCGCCTCTCGGCGTTGAGACGGCACAGCTCTGCAGTGAGCCTCTCAGCTTCCGCGCTATCATTTGTGAGCAGGAGACCGACCGACAGATCAGGCTTTCCCATCCTGCCCGCGGCATTCAGTTTCGGTGCGACCGTATATCCCACCGTCGTCGTCGTTATCCTGCCGAGATCGGGGGCTGCTTCGCGTATAAGGCTGTGAAGGCCTGGGCGCGGATTACTGTTCAATATTTGGAGGCCGCGCCTTATAAGCTCGCGGTTCTCCCCGCTGACAGGCATTACATCGGCAATTGTCCCGACCGCGACAAGATCGCTGTAACGCCGGAAAACTTCATCGGCGCCAGTCTCCAACTCCAGCGCGCAGACGAGTTTGAACACGACACCCACTCCCGCAAGGGTCTTATAAGGGTAGCCGCAATCAAGCCGTTTTGGGTCGATGACGGCATCCGCCGTCGGCAGCTCTTTTTTGCATTCGTGATGATCGGTTATTACAAGCCCGAGACCCAGTCTTCGGGCATAAAGCGCCTCTTCGATAGCTGTTATCCCGCAATCGACCGTGATAACGAGCTCAACACCGTGAGATTTAAGCAAATCAAGCGCCGGTTGGTTAAGCCCGTACCCTTCGCCGAGACGGCCTGGGATATAAACCTCAAAAACCGCGCTTTTTGAAGTGAGCCATGAGGCCAATAATGCACAGGACGTCATCCCGTCCACATCATAATCACCGTAGATTGCTATATGCTCGCCATTTTCAACGGCTGCTTTGATGCGTGTAACGGCTTTGTCCATGTCCGCCAGCAGAAAAGGATCAAAAATTTCAGCAGGCCTGTCGCCAAGTATCGTACGCGCGGCATCCAGGTCTGCGATGCCTCTTGAAGCAAGGAATACAGCGGCGAGCGGATTGATCCCGCTCCGATAGAACCGTACCGCGACAACCCTGTCATAACCGCAGACATCCCAGTCAAGAAACTTCATCTATTGACCCCGTGTTTCTACTATTTAAACGTAATAAAAAAAGTAGTATACCAAATTTCGCGGCCGTTCTCAATATGAAAATAGAAAACTTCTTGACTATGGTGCTGCACAATACTTTATATTGGAGATGCCTGGAGCAGCGGGTGTACAATAGTCGACCGCCGCTGAATACCATGGTGAGATATCTTATTTACCGGGTTTGGTATATCATTAACAGAACACACGCCAAACGCGCCCGGCAGCACGTCGGCGCCGGGGATAAGACGAAAATTATCGATAGTAAGGCGATTGTACTGACAATATAAATGATGGTGTTCAGACCAAAGGAGACGATATGCGCGATTCAGTCGATCCACTCAATCTTGAAATCGGAGAACGAATCAGAGGAGTAAGAAATAAAAAAGGCTGGTCGCAGAAGCTTTTGGCTAATAAAGCGGGAATTACCATACAATCTGTCCTGTACATAGAGAAGGGAAAAAGAGGGCTGTCGTCGCATACCGTGCGCAGCATTTCCAGCGCCCTTGATGTTACAAGCGATTATATTTTGTATGGGCGCACCGACCCGGGCGAACCGGAGGACGCCCCACAGACGCCCGCCACCCTATCCGAAAAGGAGCTAAGCGACTCTGTTAAGACGATCAATAAGGTCGCCCATTTTCTGAACTGGTATAAGGACGGACTGCGCGATCGGGGCGCCGATGCCCAGGGAGAAGGGGGCAGGGAAGACATAGCTGATGGTCCGGACAGTGCGCCCGAACCTAAAGAAGAGCAGTAGCCGCCTGTCTTCGCTTTGGTGTATCTACACAGGCGTTTAAAAGATTGTTTGAAGAACGGCCTCCGGCGGGGCATGGCCTCCGGCGGGGTACGCTCTGCGGCGATTTCCGCCCGTTCCGCTCCCGTTAGCTCCACTGCTGTTTTTTCGCGATTGCCCTGGTTTCACCTAAATAAAACTTGACTTTGGCATGGTAATAAGGTTTATTATTAGGTGGAAATTCAACAGGATATGTGAAAGAGGTGCAGTATATGCGCGATGCAGTAATAGTAGAAGCTTGCCGGACGGCGATCGGATCGTTCGGAGGAACGATCAAGGATGTTATGGCTGAGGAACTGGCCCGCGTCGTTGTCCAGGGAGTCCTGGACAGGAGCGGCATCGACGTCAAGGAAATAAACGAAGTCATTCTCGGCCACTGCCGCCAATCGTCAGACAACCCGAACGTCGCGAGGCTCGCCGCGCTGCGCTGCGGTATATCGGAAAATGTCCCCGCGTACACGGTCATGCGCCAGTGCGCTTCCGCTATGACGGCTGTCGTCTCCGCGGTTTCGAGCGTACTACTCGGCGATAACGATGTCGTAATAGCAGGCGGTACCGAGAGCATGTCGTCAGGCGTTTTTTATCTCAGGAATCCCCGGTTCGGGCTCGGCACGGGAAATGTGACCCTGTACGATTCCGTCACGGAAGCGCAATTCGAGGCCCAACCGCAGGAGATGTACGGAACTTTTAATATGGGCGTAACGGCGGACAACATCGCGCAACGCATGAATATATCTCGCGAAGATGCGGACAAATTCGCGCTGCAGAGCCAGGAACGGGCAGCCGCCGCAATAGCCGGAGGCAAGTTCAAAGATGAGATCGTGCCGGTTTCCGTCCCGCAGCGCAAAGGCGACCCGATAATTTTCGAGGTCGACGAATTCCCGAGGCAGAGCAGCCTTGAAAAGCTCGCGAAATTGCCGGCTGTGTTTACAAAGGACGGCGTGACAACCGCCGGGAATGCAAGCGGCCGCAACGATGGCGCGGCGGCGGTGCTTGTTATGTCGGCGGAAAAGGCGAAGGAACTGGGCCTCAAGCCCATTGCGCGCTTTATAAGCTCCGCGGCGACGGGTGTGGACCCGAGAGTCATGGGCCTCGGGCCGATCGAGGCTACGAGGAAAGCGCTGAAACGCGCCGAAATGACTCTGGACCAAATGGAACTGATCGAACTGAATGAAGCATTTGCTGCTCAGTCGCTTGGTTGCATCCGCGAACTTGGACTTAATCAGGAGATCACGAATGTAAACGGGGGCGCGATCGCTCTCGGGCACCCGATAGGCTCTTCGGGCTGCCGTATAATCGTGACTCTGCTGCACGAGATGCAGAAGAGGGGCAACAGGTACGGCCTGGCTACGCTGTGTATCGCGGGCGGCATGGGCCAGGCGATGGTCTTGGAAGCACTGTAGAATAGGCTTTAATAGGTGTTTAAAACGAGAGGACGGTTCATCTGCTTGACTCATTGAGTCAAACAGAGAAACCGTACCTTTGCTTTTCAATTCCGGCTTGTCCGGGTTAGGAGGAGGGTTCGTTAGATATATGGATTTTAGTTACCGGAGTATTCTGAAAAATGACGCTCAACTTGGGCCTTATCCTTTGGAAAAACTAAAGCGTGTGGATCGGCCCACCACAAAATATGTGGGAGAGATCAAATCGCGCGCCAGACACGACAGCGCTATGACCAAAGCGATTTCGTCCGAACAGGGGCAACGGCTGCTGGCGGCGCAGAGCAGCGTTTTTTATGACCGCGATCCGCTGTGTTCGTCGTATTCCTCGCTGCAAAATTATATCTCCAAATTTCAACTTCCGGATATCGCAAATGAGCATGCGCCTTTGCCGGACGATCCAGGAATCCTTGCCCGTCATATCAAGTCCCTTGGTTACTTCCTCGGGGCTGATATGGTCGGGATATGTAAATTACCGGAATCGGCGCTCTATTTGGAGACTTTGGGAAAAAAGGGCCAGGATGCGCATTATGAAAACGCGATTATATTGCTAAATGTTAAGAAAACAAATGTGATCAGGCAATCATATGGCAGGGAGTGGATCGACGACCCATGCAGTTTCCAGGTTTACCAGCTTTGCGCCTGTCAGGCGCAGGTTATGACCGGCTATCTCCGGCGCCTTGGATGGCGCTCTGATTCGTCTATTTTCGATAAGTATTCAACGCTTCTGCCACAGCTTGTCATTGAATCGGGCCTCGGAGAAGAGAGCCGGATGGGTATAGCGCTTAATCCGTTCGTGGGAGCGTCATTCAAAGTTTCCGCAGTGCTCACGGATTTGCCGCTGGAAATCGACAAGCCTGTTGATTTTGGCTTACAAGAGTATTGCGGCAGCTGCAGTATATGTGCGGAACAATGTCCGGTGCAGGCTATCTCATACGACGATAAGGTCGAATACAACGGGTACATGAAATGGGATACAAACGGTATCAAATGCGCGCTCGGAGTGCTTGGGAACAAGGTCGGGAATATCTGCCAACGATGCGCGAAAGTCTGCCCTTGGAACCGGCGCGACAACCGCCCGGTTGATTTTGAGGACTGGGATGGGAGTATAGAGGTTCTTCACGCTGCCGTAAACCGTCAGGCTGAGAGGCTGCGGGAAAATAAATACGTAGAGCCGGAGGAGCTTTGCGAAAAGTGGTGGTTCCCCCTCGTAAAAGACGGTGACCGCATAGTAGAAGGTCAGGAGTTTGATTACGAGAGCTACTTTAAGCGAATGGAAAAAACGTAGAGTGTAAAAACGGTATTTATATTTGGCGCGGATAAGACTGAGCGCCGTCAAAAAGAGGCAATAGTAACAAAATCTCGATGGGTTGCGGGAAAGGCCTCACGTTAGTAACTGGCAACTTTGTAACGTGAATAAAAAACAAGTTATTTGTGGGATGTCAGTTACTATCATCGCG
>Ga0123357_10010389_pt1 | contig 11838 bp, 2 predicted proteins | sample TergutEmb28metaG_FD_89873 | JGI IMG/M metagenome (GOLD analysis project Ga0123357, IMG submission 89873) | Embiratermes neotenicus P4 segment gut microbial communities from Petit-Saut dam, French Guiana - Emb289 P4 | ecosystem: Host-associated > Arthropoda: Insects > Digestive system > Gut ...
AGTTCCCTTGGAAAATAATAAAAAGCTTCGTGTAAGTATCTGATATACAATATAACTCGGTGCAAATCCTCCTTATTTCACACATCTCTTTACATGCACGTGCAAATTCCTACGCTAATGCTAATCATTTACAAATAATTTCAAACAATAAAGGCATAATATGCAGAACGATTCCACAAAACATAGGCGGAATAGTAAATATTCGTTTGCAAGTCAGTCAATTCTAACTGTTTATTAGAGAAAAGAAATTTCATCTTCTTCTATGGACGGACGGCTGAACCAAAATTGCGGCACACAAATCCAGTCCACAAACTCTTGCACATTTCAAGTTTGAAATCTTGTATCAAATGTTGTAACACGTTCATTAACAGTAAGACCCATATTACAGACGGAAAAAAGCACAATTGCTATAGTGACCAACAGTCAGTCTGCATTACCTGTTGCCTTGTTTCATTAACAGTAAGCCCCACAGTACAGACGGTACACCACACAATTGCTCTAGTGACCAACAGTCAGTCTGAAATACCTGTTGCCCTGTTTCATTAACAATAAGCCCCACAGTACAGACAGTACACCGCACAATTGCTATAGTGGCCAAAAGACAGTCTGCCATAACTGTTGCCTGTTGCAATTACAGTAAGTCCCAAAATACAGACGGAAAACAGCAAAAATTCTATAGTGACCAACAGCCAGACATTTTTACCTGTTGCCTTGTTGCACAAACAAGAAGTCCCAAAATACAGGCGGTACACAGCATATTTCTTATAATGACCTACAGTAAGTCGGCCAAAACTGACGCAACGTTGCACTAACAGAAAACCTCAAAGTAAACACAGTACAACGTACAATTGTTATTGAGTCCAACAGTCAGTCTGCTCTACATGCTGCCCTCATGTATTAACAGTAAGCCCCAAAAACAGACGGTAAACCGCACAATTGCTACAGTGACCAACAGTCAGCCTGAAATAACTGTCGCACTTTACACTAACAGAAAGTCCCAAAGAATAGAAAAGGTACACCGAAAAATTTCTATAGAATTCAGCAGTCAGCCTTTCATAAGTGTCGCTCGGTTGCACTAAGAGAAATCACCACAATACAGACGGTACACAACACAATTGCTATAGTGACCAAAGTAAGTCTGCTATACATGTTGCACTGTTGAAGAAATAGGAAGTCCCTAATTATAAACGTTACACGGCAAAATTTGTATAGAGACCATCAGTCAGTATGCATTAACTGTTGCTAAGTTGCGCTAAGAGTAAGCCCCACAGTATAGACGGTACAACACACAATTGCTGTAGAAACCAAGTCAGTCTGCCTTAACTGTTGCCATGTTGCACTAACAGAAAACCGCAGAATACAGACGGTACAACACACAATTGCTGTAGAATCCAAGAGTCAGTCTGCCATAAGTGTTGCCCTGTTGCACTAACAATAAGCCCCAGAGTACAGACCGTACACCGCACAATTGCTATTGTAACCAACAATCAGTCTGTTTTACCTGTTGCCCTGTTGCACTAACAATAAAATCCACAGTACAGACGACACACCACAAAATTGCTGTAGAAACCAAAAGTTAGTCTGGTCTAAATGTTGTTCTTTTGCACCTACAATAAGACCCAAAGTAAAGACGGTATACCGCATAATTGCTATTGTGACCAAGAGAGAGTCTGGATTACCTGTTGCTCTGTTGCACTAACAATAAGGATAAAAATACAGACGGTACACCGCACAATTGCTATTGGGACCAACAGTCAGACTGCACTAACTGTTGCTCTCTTGTACTAACAATAAGCCAAAAAGTACAGACGGTGCAACGCAAAATTTCTGTAATGAAGAAAGCCAGCCTGCTCTACCTGTTGAACTGTTGCACTAATAATAAGCCCCAAAATACAGAAGATATTACGCACAATTGCGATTGAGGCCAACAGTCAGTCTTTAATACCTGCTGCTCGGTTACACTAACAATAAGCCCTACACAATTGACGGTACACCACACAATTGCTGTAGTGACCAAGAGTCAGTCTGCTTTACCGGTTGCTCTGTTGCATTAACAATAAGCCCCAAAGCACAGACGGTTCACCACACAATTGCTATAGTGACAAACATTCAGTCTGCTCTCTCTGTTGCACAATTGCATTGACAAAAAGCCCCACAGTACAGACGGCACAACGCACAATTGCTATAGTGACCAACAGTCAGTCTGTTTTAACTGTTGCTTTGTTGGACTAATAATATACCCCAAATTACAGAAGGTACCCCGCACAATTGCTATAGTTACCAACAGTCAGTCTGCCCTCCCTGTCTCCCAGTTGAATTGACAGTAAGCCCCACAGTACAGACGGTACACCTAATAATTTCTATAGTGATCATCAGTCAGTCTGTTTGACTTTGCGATACTGCACTGACAGAAAGCCCCAAAATACAGAAGGTACACCACACAAATGTTATATTGCTATCATTCAGACTGCTCTACCAGTTGCCCAGTTGCACTGAGAGTAACCCCCAAATACAGACGGAACACCGTACAATTTCTAAAGTGACCAACATCCAGTCTGAATTATCTTTTTCCCTGTTGCAATAACAATAAGCCCCAAATTAGACACGGTACGCCGTACAATTTTTATAGTGACCAACAGTCAGTCTGCCCTCCCTGTCGCAAATTTACACTGACAGTCAGCTCCACAATACAGACGGTACACCGCACAATTGGTATAGTGACCAAGAGTCAGGCTGATCAACATGTTGCCCTGTTACATAGTCATTAAGCCCCAAAATACAGACGGTACACCGAACAAATTATATAATGGCAATAAATCAATCTGCTTTCCCTGTCGCCCAGATGCACTGACATTAAGCCCCAAAACACAGACGGTACACCACACAATTGCTATTGAAACCAATAGACAGGCTGCCATTTATTTTGCCTGTTGCACGTACAGTAATCCCCACAAAACGGTCAGTACACCAAACAATTGTTATATTGGCAAAAATTCATTCTGCCTTACCTGTTGCTTGTTGCACTAACAGTAAGACCTAATTTACAGCAGATACACCGCACAATTACTATAGTGACCAACAGAAAGTCTGCCTTATTGTCGCCCAATTGCACTGACTATAAGTCCCTAAATACAGACATTACACCACGCCAATACTTTAATGAGCAAAAGTCAGTCTGCCTAACCTGTTGCCTTGTAGCACTTTGAGTAAAGCCCACAGTACAAAAGGTGCAAAGCATAATTGCTACAGAGACCAACAGTCAGTCTGCCCTACCAGATGTCTTGTTGCAATCGCTATAAGTCCCAAACTACAGACGAAAAACTGCACTAGTGCTACAGAGGAAAATAGTCTGACCTAAATATTGCCCTGTTGTACTAATAATAATTTCCAAAGTACATACTTTACAACGCACAATTTATATAGTGAACAAAATCAGTCCGCAATGCCTGTTGACATTTTGCACTAATAGTAAGCCCCAGAGAACCGACGGTATACCGCACAATCTCTATAATTACCAACAGTAATTCTTCCCTTACTTTTGCACTAACAGTAAACCCAGAGTATAGAAGGTACAAAGCACAATTACTATAGTGACGAAGAATCAGTTTACCTTACCTGTTGCCCTTTTGCATTAACATTAGGCCCCACAATACAGACGGTACACCGCACAATTACTATTGTGTCCAATAATCAGTCTGCCGTCCCTGTCGCCCTGTTGCACTGACAGTAAACCACACATTTCAGAAGGTACTCCTCCAATAGCTATAGTGACCAACAGTCAGTCTGCCCTACCTGTTGCACAGCTGCTCAAAACGTAAGCCCCAATTTAGAGACGGTACACCTCACAAATATTATAGTAACCAACAGAGAGTCTGCCCTACCTGTTTCAATATTGCACTAATCTTAAGCCCCAAATTAATGGCGGTAAACAACACAAATTTTACAGAGACCAACATTCAGACTGCTCTACATGTTTCTCTGTTGCACTGACAGTAATTCCCACAATATAGGCGGCACTCCGCACTATTGCTTTAGTGACCAAAATTCAGACCCCTCTCCCTGTTGCTCTGTTGCACTAAGAGTAAGCCCCAAAATACAAACGGAACACCGCATATTTCGTATAGTGACAAACATTCAGTCTGCCCTAACACTTGCTCTGTTACACTTACAGTAATCCCCATATTACAGACAGTACACCGCACTATTTCTATAGAGACCAAAATTTAGTCTTTCCTAAATCTTGCAATTTTGTATTAACAATAATTTCTAAGTTACAGGCGTTACCACGGACAATTGCTTTATTTACCAAAAGTCAGTTTGTCCTACCTGTTGAAATGTTGCACGGACATAAAGCCCCAGAGTAGAGACGGTACACCGCACAATCGCTAAATACACCAACTATCACTCTGCCTTACCTGTTGTCTTGTTGCACTAACAGAAAGTCCAAAAATACAGATGTTACACCGCACAATTGCTATAGATACCAACAGTCAGTCTGTCCTACCTGTAGTCTTGTTGCAGTGACATAAATCTCCAAAATACAAACGGTATCCCGCACTCTTGTTGTAGTGACCAAAGTTCAGTCGCTCTACCTGTTGCCCTATTGCACTAACGGTATGCCCAGTGTACAGACGGTACACCGCACAATTGCTATAGTGACCAACAGTCAGTCTGCGTACCAGTTGCCCTGTTGCACAGACAGTAAGCCCCATAGTATCGTATGTACACCGCAAAATTTCTATTGTGACCAACAGTCGGTCTTCTCTAACTGTTGCCAGGTTGCGCTGAGAGAAAGCCCCAAGTTGGAGACGTTACACCGCACATTTGTTAGAGTGAACAACAGTTAGTCTGCCCTACCTGTAGCCCTGTTGCACCAACGGTAATCCCCACAATACAGACTGTACACCGCACATTTGCTACAGTGAAGAACATTTAGTCTGCTTTATTTGTTGCCCTGTTTCACGTATAGTAAACCCCACAATACAGACGGGACAACCGCACAAGTGCTATAAAGACCAACATTCAGCCTGATTTACCTTTCGCCCATTTGCACTAAGAGAAAACCCCTACAATACAGACGGTACACCCCACAAATTCTGTTGAATTCAACAGTCAGTCTACGTTATCCTCTTGCCCAGTTGCACTAACAGTAAGCCCCCCAGTACAGACGGTGCACCGCACAATTGCTATAGTGACGTACATTTAGTCTACTCTACGTGTTATTTTGTTGCACTAACAGATATTTCCACAATACAGACGGTAAACCAGTCAATTGCTATAGTAAACAAAAGACAGTTCCCATATATGTTGCCCTGTTTCACGGAGATTATTCCCCACAGTACAGACCGTACACAGAACAATTGATATAGTGGTAAGGAATCAGTCTGCCATACCTGTTGTCTGTTGCACAAACAGTAAGCCCTAATATACAGAAGATACACCGCAAAGTTTCTATAGTGAACAACAGTATGTCTGCCTTCCTGTTGTCTATTTGCAAGGACAATAAGTCCCTAAATACAGACAATACACCACACAAATGCTTTAGTGAGCAAAAGTCAGCCTTCCTAACCTGTTGCCTTGTTGCACTGAGAGTAAACCCCAAAGTACAGACGGTACAACGCATAATTGCTACAGAGGACAACAGTCAGCCAGCCCTACCTGTTGCATTTTTGCAATGAGTGTAAGCCACAAAATACAGACGGTAAACTGCACTATTGCTATAGAGGAAAAGAGTTAGCCTGCCCTACATATTGCCCTGTTGTACTAACAATAAGTTCCAAAGTACAGACTTTGCACTGCACAATTGATATAGTGAACAAAACCAGTCCGCATTACCTGTTGCCATTTAGCACTGTTAGTAAGTCAGTAAGTCAGTCTGTTTTCCCTGTCGCTCTGTTGCACTGACAGTAAACCACATATTACAGAAGGTTCTCCGCACAATTGCTATAGTGACCAACAGTCAGTCTGCCTTACCTGTTGCCTTTTGCACTAACAGTAAGCTCCACAGTACAGACGGCACACCGCACAATTGCTAAAGTGACCAAAATTCAGTCTGCTATACCTGTTGCCCTGTTGCACTAACAGGAAAACGCACATTTCAGACGGTACTACGCACAATTGCTATAGAGGCCAACAGTCAGTCCGCCCTACCTTTTGCTCTGTTGCTTTAAACGTAAGCCCCAAATACAGACGGTAAACCGCACAATTGCTATAGTGACAAACATTCATTCTGCTCTACCTGTTGCCTTGTTGCAATAGCTGTAAGCCCCAAATATAGACGGTACACCGCAAAAATGCTATATTTTCTAACAGACAGTCTGCACTACCTGTTGCAATGTTGCAATAAACCAAAGCCCCTAAATAACGACGGTACACCGCACAAATTATGTAGGAACCAACATTTAGACGGCTCTAACTGTTTCCCTGTCGCACTGACAGTAATCCCCCAATAAAGGCGGTACACCACACTATGGCTTTAGTAACCTAAATTCAGTCCGCTCTCCCTGATGCTCTGTTGCACTAACAGTAAGCCCCAAAGTACAGACGGAACACCGCAAATTTTTATAGTGGCATAAACATTCAGTCTTCCCTAAATCTTGCTCTGTTGCACTTAGAGTAATCCCCACGTTAAAGACGGCACACAGCACTATTACTATAGGCACCAAAATTTAGCATTTCCTAACTCTTGCACTTTTGTATTAACAATAAGTTCTAAGGTAAAGACGTTACACAGGAAAATTGCTCTATTGACGAAAAGTCAGTTTGTCATACCTGTTGACTTGATGCACTGACAGTAAGCCCCAGAGTAAAGGCGGTACAACGCACAATCTCTATATTTACTAACAATCACTCTGCATTACCTTTTGACCTGTTACACTGAGAGTAATTCCCACAATACAGACGGTACACCGCATAATTGCAATAGATTCCGACAATCAGTCTGTCTTATCTGTTGCCTTGTTGCACTGATATCAATCCACAAAATACAGATGGTACACCGCACAATTGCTTTTGTAACTAACAGTCAGTCAGCACTATCTGTTGCCTTGTTACACTGACCGTAAGCCCCACAGTACAGACGGTACACCGCACAATTGCTATTGTGACCAACAGTCAGTCTAACTTACCTGTTGCCCTGTTGCATTAACAGTATGCCCCACAGTACAGACGGTACACCGCACAATTTCTATTGTGACCAATAATCAGTCAGCAATACCTGTTGCCCTGTTGCACTGAGCGTAAACCCCAGAATAAAGACGGTACACCGCACAATTGCTATTGTGACCAACAGTCAGTCAGCAAAACCTGTTGCCCTGTTGCACTGAACCTAAGCCCCACAGTAAAGACGGTACACCGCACAATTGCTATTGTGACCAACAGTCAGTCAGCACTACCTGTTGCCCTGTTGCACTGACCCTAAGCCCCACAGTACAGACGGTACACCGCACAATTGCTACTGTGACCAACAGTCAGTCAGCACTACCTGTTGCACTTTTGCACTAACAGTAAGCACCACAGTACAGACTGTACACCGCACAATTGCTATAGTGACCAACAGTCAGTCTGCCCTACCTGTTGCCCTATTGCACTGACCCTAAGCCCCACAATACAGACTGTACACCGCACAATTGCTATAGTGACCAAGAGTCAGTCTGCTCTACCAGTTACCCTGTTGCACTAACAGTAAGCCCCACAGTACAGACGGAACACCGCACAATTGCTATTGTGACCAACAGTCAGTCAGCACTAACAGTTGCCCTGTTGCACTGACCGTAAGCCCCAAATTACAGACGGTATACCGCACAATTGTTATAGTGACCAAGAGTCAGTCTGCTCTCCCTGTTGCCCTGTTGCACTAACAGTAAGCCCCACAGTACAGACGGAACACCGCACAATTGCTATTGTGACCAACAGTCAGTCAGCACTAACTGTTGCCCTGTTGCACTGACCGTAAGCCCCAAATTACAGACGGTATACCGCACAATTGTTATAGTGACTAACAGTCAGTCTGCCGTAACTGTTGCCTTGTTGCACTGAGAGTAAGCTGCAAATTACAGACGTTACACCACACAATTGCTGTAGTGACCAACAGTCAATATGCACTCCCTGTTACCCTGTTGCACCAAAGGTAAACCCCAAATTATGGACGGTATACCACACATTTGCTATAGTGACGAACATTTTGTCTGCCCAACCTGTTGCCCTGTTGCACTAACAGTAGGCTTCATAATACAGACGGTACAACGCACAAATACTATACAGACCAAAAGTCAGTCTAATCTAACTGTTGCCTGTTGCACTAACAGTAAGCTCCATATTACTGTCTGTATAACTCCAAATTGCTATAGTGCAAATATTTAGTCTACACTACCTGTTACCCTTGTGCACTAACAGTAATCCCCACAATAGAGACGGTACACCGCACAATTACCATAGCGACGAACATTTCGTCTACCCTACCTGTTACATTGTTGCACTTACAGTGAGCCTCAAATTACAGACGGTACACCGCCCAAATGCAATAGTAACTAACATTTAGTCTGCTCTACTTGTTAGCCTGTTGCACTAACATTAAACCCCACAGTTCAGACGGTACACCGCACAATTTCAATAGAGACGAACATTTATTCTGCCCTACCTGTTGCCCTTTTGCACTTACAGTAAGCCCCACAGTACAGACGGAACACAGCCCAATTGCTATGGTGACCAACACTCAGTCTAACTTACCTGTTGCCCTGTTGCACTAACAGTAAGCCCCACAGTACAGACGGAACACCTCACAATTGCTATAGTGACCAACGGTCAGTCTAACGTACCTGTTGCCATTTTGCACTAACAATAATCCCCAAAATACAATTGGTACACCGCACAATTGCTATAGTGCCCAACAGTCATTCTGCCCTTCCAATTATCCTTATGCACTGATAATTTATACCAAAGTACAGACGGTAATCAGCACAATTTCTATAGTGACCAACAGTCAGTCTGCCCTACCTGTTGCCCTGTTACATTAACTATAATCCCTACAATACAGACGGTACACCGCACAATTGCTATAATGTCCAACAGTCAGTCTGCCTTATCTGTTGCCCTTTTGCGCTAACAGTAAGCCCCACATTACAGACGTTACAACGCACAATTGCTATAGTGTCCATTAGTTAGTCAGCTCTTCCTCTCGCCTTGTTGCTCTGCAGTAGGCCCCTTATTTACAGACAGTACACCACACTAATGCTATAGTTACCAACAATCAGTCTGCATTGCCTGTTGTTTGTTGCAATAACTGTAAGCCCCTACATTACAGACGGTACACCGCACAATTAAGATAGAGGCCAACAGTCAGTCTGCCATACCAGTTGCCCTGTTGCACTAACATGAAGCCCCACTGTACGGACAGATCACCGCACTTTTAGTATAGTTACCATCAGTCAGTCTGCTCTACCTCTTACTCTGTTGCACAAACAGCAAGCCCCTACATTACAGACGGTACATCGCACTATTGCTGTTGTAACCAACAGTCAGTCTGCTCCCGCCCCTTGTTTTGTTTCACTAACGGTAATCCCATACATTACAGACGGTACACCGCACAATTAAAAGTGTGGCCAACAGTCAGTCTGCCCTACCTGTTGCCCTGTTACACTAACAATATGCCCCACAGAACGGACGGTACACCGCACAACTTCTATAGTTACCATCATTCAGTCTGTCTACCTCTTGCCCTTTAGCACTTACCGTAAGCCTCACAGTACAGACGGTACACCGCACATTTGCTATAGTGGCCAACAGTCATTCTGCCCTACCTGTTGCTCTGTTACACTAACAATATGCCCCACAGAACGGACGGTACCCCGCACAACTTCTATAGTTACCATCCTTCAGTCTGTCTACCTCTTGCCCTTTTGCACTAACTGTAAGCCCCACAGTACAGACCGTACACCGCACAATTGCTATAGTGACCAACAGTCATTCCGCCCTACCTCTTGCTCTGTTGCATTATCAGTATGCCCCAAATTACAGACGGTACACCGCACAATTAAAATAGTGACCAACTCTCATTCCGCCCTTCCTGTTGCTCTGTTACACTATCCATAAGTCCCAAATTACAGGCGGTACACCGCACAATTGCTATAGAGACCATCAATCTGTCCGCTCTACCTCTTGCCTGTTGCATTATCAAAACCCCCCTACATTACAGACGGTACACCGCACTATTTCTATAGTCAGTCTGCTCTGCCTGTTGTTTTGTTACACTAACTGTAAGACCCTACTTTACGTACGGTTCACCTCACAATTAAAATAGACACCAAGAGTATGTAATGTAATAAACTTATTATCCAACAAGAATTTTTGCATTAAGTTGATCAGTTACTAAGATTATTCTGAGATGCACTGTCAACAAACTTCAACATTTGAATATACATTTATCAAGATTAATAATGTCCCTTTTCAATTTTTATGTTCTGTACATATCCTGTATATAAAATTTAAAGCTGTGAAAAGTGTTAACTCTTATATCAAATGTAATATTTTCCATTTTTATATTTTCCCTCATCATAGGTTACTAATTATCCCGTATAAAACTACAGACTTTGAATATATTAATTTTATTATTAACTGTAGTAATGTTTCATTCTTAAATTTTCCCCATAATAATTTATTAATTATCGTGTATATACACCTACAAAGTTCGAAGTATTTTAAATGTATTAACGGTATTAACCCTTTAAACTCCGAATTAAATCCCATCTGCCATTTGCTAGCATTATTAGGAGCTCACCCTATTCTCCACATTAGCAGGATAAGGGTTAATATTCAATATACATAATCGCAATATTGTGATATTAATTATTCTGTATATACAGCTACAAATCTAGAAAAATATTAACTGTGTTATTGACTGTAATATTGTCCTACATTCATATTTTAGTCATGTTAATTTACTAATTATGCCGTACATAAGACTACAAACTTAGAAATATATATTCTTTACGTTCAAATGTAATATTGTCCTATATTTATATTTTTCCCATGTTAAGTTTTTATTATGGATAAGCACATACACATTCTGAAATGTATTAACTGTATTATTAACCGTAATATTGTTCCATATTCATATTTCCCTCATGTTCTGTCACTACATATCCTGTATATAAAGCTACAGACTGTGAAATGTATTAACTGTATTATTAACTGTAATATTGCCCCATATTCATATTTCCCTCATGTTCTGTCACTACATATCTTGTATATAAAGTTACAAACTTTGAAATGTATTAAATGTATTATCAAATGTAATACTGTCCCATATTCATATTCCCCTCATGTTCTGTCACTACATATCCTGTATATACAGTTACAGACTGTGAAATATGTTAACTGTATTATGAAATCTAAAACTGTCCCATATTCATATTTCCCTCATGTTCTGTCACTACATATCCTGTATATACAGTGACAGACTGTGAAATATGTTAACTGTATTATGAACTCTAATACTGTCCCATATTCATATTTCCCTCATGTTCTGTCACTACATATCCTGTATATAGAGTTACAAACTTTGAAATGTATTAAATGTATTATCAAATGTAATACTGTCCCATATTCATATTCCCCTCATTTTCTGTCACTACATATCCTGTATATACAGTTACAGACTGTGACATGTGTTAACTGTATTATGAATTCTAATACTGTCCCATATTCATATTTCCCTCTTGTTCTGTCACTACATATCCTGTATATACAGCTACAGACTGTGAAATATATTAACTGTATTATGAACTCTAATACTGTCCCATATTCATATTTCCCTCATGTTCTGTCACTACATATCCTGTA
>Ga0123357_10010390_pt1 | contig 11837 bp, 12 predicted proteins | sample TergutEmb28metaG_FD_89873 | JGI IMG/M metagenome (GOLD analysis project Ga0123357, IMG submission 89873) | Embiratermes neotenicus P4 segment gut microbial communities from Petit-Saut dam, French Guiana - Emb289 P4 | ecosystem: Host-associated > Arthropoda: Insects > Digestive system > Gut ...
AATTTTTTATGAGCATAAACAGGTAATCTTGGTTGGTGTTTCGGAATATCAATTAACCACACGGTTTTATGAGTATCTTCTGCAATATATTCAGTTACGGATAGTCCTTCTGACGAAAAATTGGTGCAAGTTTCAAGCAAAGATTTTTTGATATTTTCTGTAGTATAGTTGTAAAAATCTTCTATTCCGGTTATTTCAAGCGTTTTATCCTTCACTCCGATAATGAGTGAACCACCTTTCATATTGGCAATAGCGGAAATGTAAGAGATTATATCTTCACCCTCTTTCCCTTTCATGGAATGTTTCAGGTGAGAAAATTCTTTCCATTCCCATTTTTCATTTTCAATGGGAAAACGCTTTGTCAGATATTCTTGCAACTCTTTGTCTTTCATATTATAGTTTTACGCTTGTAACAAAAACTTTCACAAAAGTAAGAAAAATTTTCTTCAAACTTTTATAAATAAAAAAGGAAAATCATCACAGTTACATTATAGTTACATTAAATTATCCCCAGAATGAAATATAGCGAGCTAATATCTTTCAAATTCAGACATAAGAATCCATCCATACTGTGTAAGACCATAGCCATTTTCTATTTGATATACTTTTACTTGATATCCTGCGGGTAAATGGCAATTTATCATTTTAATATCTACATTACCATTATTACCGCAATTTTCTTTATAATAGATATTAGCATCTGATATTGCTTTGTACCAAACAGGAACTTGGGTTTTTAAGTTGGAAATTTCATTCCTTAAATTGATGTTTACTTGTGTCAAACTATTATAGTCATCTTCATATTTTTGCAATCCATTAACTTGCGTTTGCAGTTCGGAATTATATTTTTTTACGCTGTTGTAATCTCTTTTAGTATCCAATTCGTCATAAAAGATAATGCTGAGAATAGCCAATCCGATACAAAGAAAAAGTAAAAACACAATCCAACCAATATTATTATTTTTCTTTTGAATAACAGGCGTTCGTTCTTGCAATGTTTTTATTTCATGCTCCTTAACTTCAATTTTCTGTTGTAGAGCTTCATTTTTGCCGGCAAAATCGTCTCGCGCCTGCTGCATTTCTGATATTTTATTTTTAGCTGCAACAAGTTCGTGTTCGTATTTTTGTATTATTTCCTGTTCATTCATCGCCCCAAGCTAATTACAATTATTGTTAAAAAAAAATACAACGCGGCTCCTATCAACGAGGCAAAAAAAGCGCTTAACCCTTTTTTTTCTTTACCTTGAATGAGATATACGAACATTGCAATAAAGCCGATTGGAGGTAACAAAATGCCGGCAGCCCACATTTCGCCGCCAAGATTTTCATCTTCTCCAGTGTTAACATTTGTAGTTATTTGCGGTTTTGATACTGTTGGCGCAGGTTTTGGGGGTTCTGGTATGTGTATAGGCGTTGGCTTGGGTTGAGCAACAGGCTGTTGAGGGGCTTGTATATCACCTGCATTTTTGACTATTTCGTGAATATTTTTGCCCCATTCATCTGCACTCGGTCGCTGACTGGGAATCGTAGAAAATGCACGACGAAACAAATCCTGAATTTTTGGCGGTAAAACTAAAAACTTGTCATGAAGTTTAGGTACATTAGCAATTTGATTATTGTTGCCACCAAATGGAAACAGGTCGTCCGAAATGTTTTCTGATATTTCTAGACTATCGGGATTGCGTTGGCATTTAGGCGTAACCATATAAGGATGCAAGCCGAAAAGCAGTTGATAAAAAACAACACTAACAGCGAAGTAGTCCCATGATTTTTCTAATGGCACAGCAGTTGATTTTCCAATTCCTAAATTGTAAAATTCGGGCGGTATGTATTCTTTAGTAGCAGCAGTTGCCGGAAAAAGTAATTGCTGTCCATTGGTTATTTGAATAGAGTCCATATCGCAAATCGTAACCTGACCGAAATGAGTAACAAGCACATTTTGCGGTTTAAAATCTTTCAACACATATTTACCAGTCTGGTGCAATAAATAAATGGGAATAGCAATGTTATTCATCAGTTTAAGCCGTGATATTAAAGCGAATTTACCATTGTCGCGCGAATACTTCTGCCAAATCGTACCCAATTTTTTGATATTTAAATTAGTAGCAGTAAGATAAACCAATTGTTCGCTCCCTGGAAAAGCCAATGGCATAATAAAACCGATAAATTCATTATTCAAGTGGTGTATGGTTTCGCGTGGCCAAGCTATTTTAAATCCGTTGCTTTCAATTTTTTCGGGCGGATTATCAACCATAAATCTGATTTTATTAGCCTGCTCTTTTGTGCGTTTTTTTGTGTAATATATTTTCACACAGCAATTTGCATAAATAGATGGTGCAGAAATAATTCCACGCACCTCGCCTTCGCCGCCTTTTGAAAAGGGCGAATCTTCCAACACAATTTTTTCGCCCTTTGAAGTTATTACAATATATCCCATTTTTCTTTTATTGATATAACACTCCTATAATCATTGTTTTATCATCCGCTTCATTCTTGAGTGAATCGTTACCTGCAGTAATAAAATTAACCCATTTTTCTTCCTGTTCTTTTAATTCAATTTTATCTTTATGAAATGAATGTAAAGTTTCGCTAAGCGAATCAAAAAAAGCAGGGTGAGGTTCGTTCGGGTCGTAGAATTTCCCTGTTTTTTCGTTTTTAATGTAATACTGCCAAGCTGAATTTTCACAGCCATCACTCATAAGTGTAAAAGCAAAGGGTTTTTCTCGAATTACAACACTTTCAGGTACAAGCACGCCAGACATTACATAATTCGGAGTATTCCAGAAATCTGATGGTAGAAAAATAGTTTGGTTTGCCTCTTCGCCTTTATGTGGTGTAATGAGTGCTTTCCATTCGTCTTTTTGATTTTTGTAGCCTGCTCTGCCATCGCCAACGTGAGTTGCCAAAATGCCATCAGGTGTGTGAATTACCACAATAACTGTTGCATAAAGCGATTTAAGCGAAATATTTTGGGCTTTGGCAAATGCTTCCATATCATTGCGTATAGCTTTAAGCGTGGAATAAGAAGTCTGCAACCATTTTGCATCAGTAGGTAATTCGTTGTTTTTGAGCCAACCCTCTTTCTCAATCAATGCCTTGAAATGGACAATGCCTCGTTCTGCCACAATTCTTGAACCGACATGCGAGTATTCAGCAGAACCGGCACCGTCAGAAACAATCGCAATGCCCCAGCTTTCTCCCAACGATTCGTATTTGTGATTATCTTGACAAGGCAACTTAGCAGAAATATGTCCGTTGCCAATTACCGAAGCTCCAACTACAATCCACTTATTAGCATCAACGGCAAAAGTTGTTTTTGCAGGCGGAACAGGAAATTTTGGCGAAGGTTCTGGTTTTGGCTGTGGTCGTACAATAGGTTGTATAGGTTTTGATTGTGGCAGTGTTTGAGATATTGGCTCCTTTTGCACATTTATATCGGATTGTTGTAATTGTGAAGCAGCTGTAATTGGCTGTGTTGTTGGCTGTTGAATTTCTGGAATATCCATTTTTTTTGACTTTTTATTCTTTTTAACCAATAAAACAGTTAATGATGCAATAATTAGTGCGACAATGATGATATAGAGTACTGTATTGGGGTTATTTTGTTTTTTGAGTTTGTCAATTTCATTCTGTAATTCAGCAATCTTTGAATCATTCTCTTTTGAGTTTTCATTTTTCAGCGCTTGGATTTGTTGCGTTAAATCCGCAACTTTTTTATCTGCCTCAATACGTGCTTGCTCTTCCTGCTGTGCTTTCTGGTCTTCTGCAAGTTTTTTGTCTGCTATTGCCTTTTCCTTTGCCGCTTTCTCTCTTGAGGCTTTGTCCGCTGCTGCTTGTTCCGCCGCTGCTGCATTATCTGCTGCCGCTTGTTCCGCCGCAACCTTTTCAGCATCGTCTTTCTGCTTTAGTTCTGCCTCCTCCTTTGCTTTTGCTTTTGCAATACTGTCTTCTTTTTCCGCTTTTGCTTTTGCATCAACTGTATCTTTTACCTTTTGTTCGCAATCGGCAACTAACTTGTTGATTTTATTGTTAAAATCAAAGTCTGCTATGTTTATTTCATCTTTCTTTTTGTTATAATTTGACAACAATCCCTTAATAATTCCATCTTTGAATTGAGTTATTCTTGATTTATAAACATTTATATTTGTTCCATTCAAAGTAATACCATTATTTGCATTTCCTATTATTGTTTTCAAAGTTGCAATTCTTTTATCTTTTGTACCTTGACTTTCGAGGTCGTTATAAAAAGCAAATATATTTTGATTCTGAATCTTAGTTATAGTAGTATCTTTTTTGTAATCAGCAACTTTACAGGCATACCTAACCATCTCAGCGCGGATCGCCCCAAATTTGTCATTCAATTCATTTTGGGTAAATTGAGCAAAAGTACTTAAACTGCATGTGACAGAAAGTACGAAAACAAATATTCGTTTCATCTTTTTCAAATTTATCATGTTTGTAATTTAACAAGGTAGCCCCTTAAAGGCTACCTTGCACTAACTTAGATAGTAAATGCTTCCATCCAATTGCCTGGGTCAGCCAAAGTTACTGTTTGTCCTTCTTCTGCATTTACGATTATTCCAACACTTGCGCTCAGCCATTGGAAAAACGCTTTAAAGTTTGTGCCTTTCAACGGCATTGCAGGCATATCCACACTTGCTATCTGATTCAGGACAGACATATTTGCCCCTTCAACGCCAATAGGCAGGAATGCATATTTTTTAGCTGCAGTGTCGACTTTGATAGTGTTTGCCAAACCTGCAATATCTTGTCCGCTGTCCGGTTCTCCATCCGTCATGAGTATAATCCAAGGGCGGTAATAACTTTGCCCTGTACTTTTGTACCACGCCTTGCGAGCTGCAACTTTGGCAATTGCTTCGCGAACAGCATCAACCATTGCGGTAGCACCAGAAACAGCAAGAGTGGGCATTTTAAACTTTTCCACCAATGCAGGATCTTGTACAGTTGTAACAATGTGATTAAATGTTATCAACGATACTTCCAACCTCTGACTTGTTGTGGGGTCATCTTCAATTTCTTCATAGAAACTTTGCAAACCTCTATTTAGTTCTGTAATGGGCGTTCCTTCCATGGAACCTGATATATCAAGTACCAATACGCATAAACATTTCTGTTCGTAATTGCTGGCGGCTTCCGCCGAAAAATCATTTTTAGCCATTTTCTCTTGTTTTTTATTCTGTTAATAATTTATTATTTATCTGTTTAACGCTCGCGTTAAGTCATCTATAACACCGTCAATATAGTTATAATGCAACGTGTAAATCCTATTTATCATTTGTTCGACAGTCGCTCGCGCAGGAGCGTAATATCGTAGCTCATACTTGTCGGAAATTTCTTTGGGAAATCCCGCCGCTTTGTAGGCATATAGATTTCCACGCAGATCTTCCATGTGGTCGTTCATAACTACACAAAAGTCATTCAAATCACTTTTCATATCCTGTAATTTCTGGATTTGCATTTCCAATATCATTTCTGCCATAATATTCTAAAATTTAAATTATTAATAAACTACTGGCGATTAATTGCCTGTTGAATGTCAGCAACTACTTCGTCAATGTAATTGTAATGAGTCGTTTGAATGGTTTGTATCAAATGGTCTATTTCCTGTTTTTCTGGCGAATAATACGCCTGTTCATAGCGCCCTGCAATGTCGGAAGGGAACCCCTGAACTACATTTTGGTAGAGCTTGTCTTTCAAATTTTCCATTCTGCTGTTAATTAATCCGCAGAAATCGCCCAAAAAACTGCGCATTTCAAGCATTTTCTGTTTCTGGACTTCAAGAATCATTTCGTTCATATTTCTTTATTTTTTAATGAGTTAAATTTTCAATTTATCTGTTAAGCGCGCCTTTCAAATCCTGTATTACGCCTTCAAGGTACGGAATGTGTAAATGTTGAATATCAACGATAAGCATTTTTACATCTTCTTCGTTTTTTGCAAGATAGCCGTTGCGATAACGCTTTTCTATTTCAATAGGAAAGCCTAAAGAAACCGAATCAGCGAGAATTTTATCGGGTTGTTTCACAAGCCGGTCGTTTAACTCGAATGCTAATAACTTCAATTTTTCAATGATATATTCTATCCCGAAAATTGCTTGTACTATGTTTTGCTGTGCCATAATTTTCTTGTTTTTTGATTATTATTGACGCTTAATTGCTTCCTGAATATGTACTTGCACATCGTTTAAGTAACCCATATCATCGCGCATAATGCGGTTGCAAATTGTATCTAATTCGTTGTATAGTCTGCTTAAATAATGGGCTTTATACCTTTGGTATATTTCTAGTGGCAAACCGTTTTCGATCGCACGGTCTAACTGCCCGTTCAAATCTTGTTTCATGTATTCTACGTGACCAATCATTAAATCCAATTGTGCTTTTAAATTCAAAATACGCTGCTTCTGGATTTCTAAATTCATCTCTGCCATATTGCTTGGTGTATTAAAAGTATTATTTGTATTTATTGTTGTTTGCGGTTGTGGGTTACTCGGCACAATGCCTTTATACACCCAAATGTGAAGTTTTGAACCATTAGTGCAAGGGGATAATCTGCTGTCAATATCAGCGGGATGCTGATCGACAGGTAAATATAATTTTCTACTGCACCTGCTACATTCCCATATATGTATATTGGTTGCCATTTTCTAACTATAAAAAATTGCTTCAAAAATTTTTGTAGGTAAACCTCTGCCTTTACGTATGCTATCAATTTCAGATTGGAAAACAGAAAATTTTATATATTCAGTCGTCAATCTGTTTAAATCTATGGCATAACGATTGCGTTTCAACCATTTGTATTGCTGTCGTGTGTTTTCAATATCATTTACTCTTTTAGTTGTTGCTGTTTGTATTCGACTGTGAAAATCTTGAAGCGCAAAATTTGATTTTTCAGTACCTTTTTTAATAATAATGTCCAACTCAGCAATAAATTGTTCATTGTTTTCTTGCCACAAGTCGGGTGATTTTTTCATTAACTGGTTGCGTAAGGTATTAATATCTTTATTTTCTTTATCAAAAACATTGATAACATTCTGTAAATTAGCCATTGCTTTCTTTAACTCTGCATCAACCCTGTTTGTATCGCTTATTTTCATTCGAGAATATACAGAAGACAATAAATTTTCAATTTGCTGAGAAACTGCATTTTTATTGTAACGGTTGACATAACTTCTTATTTGAGTAATCGTCGTTTCTATTTTTGTGGTTTGTACGTAAATACCGTTCAATATTGAAAGACTACTTTCTACGGTTTTCAAATCGGTATCGCGATTAGTTGGAAAATAAGAAACAAATTGTTGTATTTCAGCATTATATGCTGAAAATTTATTTAAAATAACAGTGTGTTGCTGTATCGCTTTTTTTATATCTAATAATATTTGTTTTTCCTTTTCAAACTCTTTCTGAATAGAAAGCAATTTAGGAATGTTAGTTTCCAATGCGGCTGTTACGTGATTATAGTCCCCAAATTTCATTTCATTGACACAAAACAATGCTAGTTGCCTGCACACTTCCATCGCTTTGTGGCACTTGTAACGGTCGGGCAAGCCCACTAATTTTTTTGCCTCGTTACCCATCTCTACCAATTTTTGCCGGATAGCAGGCAATAGCAAAAGTTTATCGCGTAGAGGAGTAAAATCAATTTTGCCTGTAAATGAAAATCTTTGCAGAAAATCGACAATCTCATTTTCTACTGCATGGAATTTACCAATTTCATCTGCGTTTTTTATTAGAAAATCAGTGAATTTAGAAAATAAAACTATTTCGTTTTCGACTTCCGTTTCCGTTTTGTGCAAGTCTTCAATCGACAGCATTATTGCGGCAAAATATTTCGTATTTTCTTTCTTTATATCAGACATAACGGTTATTTTCAAAAAGTTGTGAAATAAAATCTATTGTTGAATTATTTTTGTTTGTTGTTATTTCAGAATATGCCTTGCACTGTTCATAGGTTTCACCGTCTTTTTTGTTGTTTAACACAATCATTAGTCCGTTTTCTTCAACCGTACCGATTTTCGTTCCGCCAAGAAAAATTTTGTCCCATTCTGTACCTTTCAAAAAGATTTTGTTTTCGAAACAGTTAGCTACCTTATCAGCAAAAATTTTCCCTGTTCCAAACAGCGAAGTCCAATAAAGCGAATGAACAATACAATGTATGCCAAGCGGCGCTCCTTCGTCAAGTATTTTTGCTAAACTGTTGGCAGTTGCCGACGGCATTGGAATCATACCTGATTGCTGCGGTTTGAGTTCGTAACAATTTTGGACGTTTAAAATGGCAAGCCCAATACGTTCTTCGGTAAAAATTCCCTGCGTTTGCGCCTGCTTTCGCTTTTCAAGTTCATCGGTAATGATGTTAATGAAAGCAGTAATTGATTGTGAATTGCCAATTACGAAACTGTCAGGCACATAATCCGCTAAACCGCTTAGCACGCCATGAAATTCATCGCCCGCATTGAAACAGTCCATCACATAGAATTTGCTATTTGTTGCACTCTGTTTCTGTAACTGTATCAGACTGATTGCAACTGAATTGCTCATGGTTCCAAAATCTTCACCGATAATTAGCGTATTGGAATTTTGCTGACGCTGATAATGTATTCGCGTATGCGAATCTCGCAACAAATCTGGTTTGCCTACATATACGTCACAATAATTGTGATTAATTGTAAAGCTATCTTTTTCAATTTGTTGCAACAATCTCTTCTTGTCTGTTGTCAGATTGTCTGCAATATCAGCATCTGTTCCTGATTCGCAAATGTAACATAAGGGCAATTTGCCAAAATTCTTTTTGTAACCTGCCGCCAACCAATTAACATATTCCAAATAGCGTGGCGTGAATGCGCATTGAAATTCTACATTCATTTGCTCGTTGCCGCTTGCAGTATTGTTCATAATGGTTTGTCCCTTGCGTGTCAACGATTTTGCAGCGCCGTTGCGTATCACTGTTTTGCTGTCCGTTTCTAACAAATTGAGAGCGAAACGGTAAGTGATTACTTTCTCGGCATCGCCAAAATTTACATCTGAAATGCTTTGGGTGCAAAGAACTACGCTGATACCAAATTTTCGCCACTGTTTAATGCCGTTGCATAATTCTATTTTCGCTTCCATCGTAACCATATCAACTGAATTAAAAAGAAAATGAAACTCGTCCATCAAAAACAATACCCGAGGTAATTTTTCACCGGTAATTTTTCGATAACTTGCTAAAGTAGTAACCTGCTGTCCGAACTTTTTTTGTGCTTGTTGATAAAGCATCGATCGACGCTTTACTTCTGATACAATGTGTTTCAACATTCGTAAGGCATATTCCTTGTTATTTGACAACATCAACGATTTACAATGCGGTAAATCGCGATAAATGCTGAAACTTGCACCTTCGGCAAAGTCCGCTAAATACAAACACAACTCATCGGGTGAATACTTCATACAAGAATTGACAATGATATTGTGCAACAATACTGTTTTTCCATAACCCGGACGACCAGCAATCAACGCAAAAAAGTCGTTGCAATTACTATCATTGTCGTTCGCCAAATAAAAGTTAAACATTTCGGTCGGAGAAATAAAACCGACAGGTACTTTAATTCCGTTTTCCGTCGTATCTTTCCAAATTTGTTTGTTTTTTTTCAAATCGTCAATCCAACTGTCTAACGAAAAGACAATCTTTTCTTCTTCCAGATTATTAATAAAATCAACTATTTGGCTTGCATTTTTAGGCAAAGCCGTTTCAATTATGGTATTATATTTCGTCAAGGGAATTTTGATATTCCAATTAATGAGCGAAACCTCACCTTTTACATTGGAATTTATGCAAGCGCAAATTTGCTTGAAACGGTTTATGTCAAAATCGCGAGGCGCATTGTTCTTTTTACTGTAATTGATAAAAATATGTATGCCTGCGCGTATGGCGTTACCGTTGCTAATCAGATTGTAAAGCACATCTAATGTTTGACTTGAAAAAGCATTCGGAAAATCATCTATGAAAACGAAATGATAAGGTTGTGCCATTTGTCCTGCCTGGGCATTGTATGCAGTCAAATTTGGATGCATTCCCAAGTAACTCTGATTTGCCTGACTGACCGTTTTTTGTAACTCGGACATCAGGTTGTTAATATCTTCCGCTTTGTAAAATAATTCGCGTTGTAACTGGGGATTATTTATAGTTGAAAAAAAAGAAAAACTACTGCCAAAATCTGTATCAATCATATAGATTCTACAAACTTTCAGTTGCAGCGACAGCAAATAACGTAGCGCTATTGACTGGAACAACAAGGGAATTTCGTCTGGTTTCAGATTTTCCATATCAAACAGCACGGCATTATTTTCAGCACAAGGCAAAAGTAACGGAATAGGAACTTTGTCTAAAGACTTACCATTCTTAGTTTCGGCAACCAAATAACCAAAGCGCAGAAATGGAGGAATAGTTGTATTTTTACTTACTTTCAAGTCGATTAATTTATTTAAGTCCGACATTGCCGCCACCGCATCGGAGGTCGCAATAAATTTTTCGTAATTGATAATTTGCTGTACAATTTGCGCAAGAGAGTTTTTCTCTTTGTCCTGCAAATAATCGGCAGATTTTTGCTTAAACTGTGTTATTTCTTGTAGAAGTTTATTCATTTTAGCTTATTACATTGTTAATAAATTCACTATTGTTCTTGCATCTCTTTTCTTAAACCCACTTGCCACAATGCGTTGTCCCCCTGTGCTCTCAATATGCACATCAGCAAAGAAAATGCCTGCTCCTGCCGACACACTTGCAATATTGCATCGCGCAATTACCATAGATTTATAGCCAAAAACATAGCCCTTATAATAAGTCACATTAAAAGTATCTATTTCCAATTTGTCAGGAAACAGTGTATTATCGTTTGACGATATTCGGCTTGCGGTATATAGTGGCATATTTTTTATGGAGTCAATTTTGAAATTTCTATTGAGTAATAAATCAGTTGGAACAGGCAAATAATAAACAAAGGCGCTGCGAGTAAAACCGTCAAAAATAGGAATGATACAATTTTCAAAACGATCCCCATGCCTCCATTATCAATCGAAGTTCCTTTGAAAACATTTGATTTCCATATGTCCCCAAACCCACCGAACTGTATTACACCCGCTAATCCTAAAGTACAAACCACTATAAGCGCGGCTTTTCGTTTGTATTTCAATTCATCTAATCTTGTCATCTCTTTTCAAATTTCGACAATAAAAATAGCGTGGAACAACCTTATCTGAACCTCAGGTTTCCACGCCTACCACTTCCGATAAGCCGCTCCACGCCGATACACGGCGTCAGCTAACCTATTCTTGAAGTGGTCTAGTATGACCCTGATTTGTGGAAAATTGAGGTTCAAGAATAAATAGCAATCGCTATTCAGTATGTATTAAAATTGAGATAATTATCTCAATTTATGTTTTATATCATAAGCAAATCTTTTATTATTACGCAACAAAACTACAAAAAATATTTGCATATTCCAAAAATATTTTTATAAAGGTTAAATATTTTGATTCCGTAGAAAACAAATATGGCAAAACACATGTCCTAATTTCTCCAGTGTAACTCGGTGTGATATAGAGACACCTCTTCTATTTACTTTATTTCCAAATTATTTGTATATACTTATGCGGTTGCATTAACAGTGATGCGTGAATTTTTAACACATAATATATTATTTTTGTAAATGATGTTTTTTAACCATAACTGTCCAAAACTAATAGAAAAATAAAAGTTCTTTGAAAAATCCTAATTTTGTGGATGAATTAAAAACAAAAAAGGCAAAGAACTTTTATGAGCACAAAGTTAGGGAAAAAATCGGA
>Ga0123357_10010391_pt1 | contig 11836 bp, 14 predicted proteins | sample TergutEmb28metaG_FD_89873 | JGI IMG/M metagenome (GOLD analysis project Ga0123357, IMG submission 89873) | Embiratermes neotenicus P4 segment gut microbial communities from Petit-Saut dam, French Guiana - Emb289 P4 | ecosystem: Host-associated > Arthropoda: Insects > Digestive system > Gut ...
AAGTTCCATACGAATATCCTGTAAAAAATATTTTCGGAACTGTGGACAAAATAAATGTGTTAGCATTGGCTGTTGAAAAAGACGGCTTGATTGTAAGCGCCACATTCGACGGAACTAACTGGCAGTATGGAAACGAATTGCCTTCATTATTCCCAACAGAAGATTTCTCGTCGATTTCATACACAAACACCTCTATAAATGTAGGACATTTATCAATTGCAGGAGGAACTTCCCAAACTGCATGGGGAACAATCGACGGTCTGTATTGGGCGAAAATGGGTTCTACTCTACCACCAAACGTACAAGGAGCGAATATATTCCTTTATGATAATAAGTTTTATTTGCTAAACGGCAGCAATACCGGTGAAAGCTCGTATAATAAATCGATTTATACTTCAAGCGATGGCGCTATTACATGGCAACTATCGCCATCACAAGCATATCTTCCTCCCGATGACTACAAGTTTCGAACAGGAGCCTCAGTCGTTGTAAGTAAAGATAATACCATCTATATAATCGGAGGACAATATTCCGGAAATCCGGTTACAGATATTTGGAAAGGAAGACTAAATAAGTTGAATCAGCTTTAATAAAACGACAGAAGTATAATTTTAAGACGCTTTTTGCGTTTTCATAAGGAGAAATACGTATCTTATGACTTGTATTGCATCTTTATTCCACTTCAAAAAAGTTGTTTTATTTTTAATAATAAGTATAATTGTTTGTACAACAGCGGTTGCTCAAGAATATAGATATGAAATAGGGGGAGGACTTGGATTATCTTCTTATATGGGAGATGCTAACCAAAATAATCCGTTTACCGGATTTCATCCTTCATTTGAGGCTATTCTTCGGAAAAACACCAATTTTCGATGGGCTTTGAAAACAAATCTGTTGATGGGGTCTGTCAGTGGAAATACAAACAAATCCGGCAATGTATATCCCGGAAATGCAACAGCAGAATTTAGTAGGAGTTTTTATGAACTTGGAGAACATATCGAATTTAATTTTTTGCCGTATAGTGATAAATTTGCCTATCTGCAAACGAGTAAATTCTCTCCGTATTTAATGGTTGGATTAGGATTTACACTCGCTTCGGGAGATAATACTTTTTTTGGTATTAATTTACCTGTTGGAGTAGGTCTTAAATACAAAATAAAGAACCGGGTCAATTTAGGATTAGAGTATTCAGTCAAAAAACTATTTAAGGATGATTTCGACGCTCCCGGCAAATCCGGATTTAACTTGGATAATCCATACCAACTAAATGGAAGTATCATGAAAAACAGAGATTGGTATACAACTTTGATATTTTCGGTAACTTGGGATTTTGGCCCGAATAATAGGAAATGTACTAATTTAGAATAAAACAATAAATGTCATTAAAAAACAGCATCGATACAGACCGTTTACCGGTTCACATTGCAATCATTATGGATGGGAACGGGCGTTGGGCAAAAAACCAAGGTTTGGATCGCATGTATGGACATCAAGAAGGCGTCACCTCTGTAAAGAAAGCCATTGAGACAGCCAGCAATTTAGGAATAAAATACCTTACTCTATACACATTTTCTACTGAAAATTGGAATCGTCCCCAAGAAGAAGTAAATGCCTTAATGGAATTAATGGTCATTGCCATTAAACGCGAATTACCGGAAATGATGCAGGAACAAGTCAAATTGAACGTTATCGGAGATATTGATTTGTTGCCTCCACGAACAAAAGAAACATTGGATTCGTGCATCGAAGAAACATCTCAAAATACAGGTTTAAACTTAGTACTGGCAATCAGTTATTCGTCTCGTTGGGAAATAGCAACTGCCGTAAAAAATATAGCTACAGAAGTTTTATGCGGAAAATTAAATTTAGACGACATCAACGAAGATATGGTGTCTAATCATTTATCAACCCGTAATATCCCGGATCCGGACTTGCTTATCAGAACCGGCGGAGAATTCAGGATCAGCAACTTTTTAATGTGGCAAATAGCTTATTCCGAATTGCATTTCTCCAATAAATTCTGGCCTGATTTCAGGGAAGAAGAATTATATAAAGCTATTGTTGATTATCAAACACGTGAACGTAGATTCGGTAAAACCGGCGATCAAATAAAATAAATATGTCCAAAAAAATTATACTTTTTTGCATTTCAATTTGTTACGGAGTATCCTTGTTTGCTCAAGAAGCAACAGATACCATTGTAGCTCCTGCCATTTCATACTCGTTAAATCATAAAAAATTCGAAATTGCCGACATCAAAGTAACCGGAGCTCCGAATTATGAGGATTTCGTATTGATCGGTTTTTCAGGGCTTTCGGTCGGAGACAAAATCGAGATTCCCGGTGACGAAATTACGGCTGCCGTCAAAAGATTTTGGAAACACGGCTTATTTTCTGATGTGAAAATTTTAGCAACTAAAATGACCGATGACAAAGTTTGGATCGAGATAGCGCTTAAACAACGGCCTACCATATCTGAAATAACAATTAGCGGCGTGAAAAAAGGAGAAAAGAAAGATATTGAAGAGCGTATCGGAATAGCAAAAGGAAGTCAAGTTACGCCAAACTTGATTGACAGGGCAAAAAAAATCGTCAAAAAGTACTTTGAAGAAAAAGGATTCAGTAATATTGACGTTCAAATACTTCAAAGAGATGATTTAAGTAACCCCGGTAAAATATTCCTTGATGTTGATATTAATAGAAATGAAAAAACAAAAATTCAAGCGATTAATATTACCGGAAATGAAGTTGTGAGCGATCTCACATTAAAAAAAGCCATGAAAAAAACCAATGAAGGTTTTAACCTGAAAAGAGAATTCAGATTGAGTTGGCTCAAATTGTTCAGTACAAAGAAATTCGTGAATGAAGAATTCCGGAACGACTTGAATCATATCATCGACAAGTATAATGAATTAGGTTTCAGAGATGCCAAAATCGTTTCCGACAGCGTCGAAAGAGTTGGCGAAAGGAAAGTAAACATTTTTATCAATATTGAAGAAGGACAAAAATATTTTATTAGAAATATCGATTGGGTGGGAAACACACAATATTCATCGTCGCAACTTGATTATATATTGAACATGAAATCCGGAGATGTGTATAACCAAAGAAAACTAAATGAGAGATTATCAACCGACGACGATGCCGTTTCAAATATATATTACAACAAAGGTTTCATTTTCTTTAATTTAGATCCTGTTGAAACCAATGTGGTAAAAGACTCGGTCGATTTGGAAGTTCGTGTTTCGGAAGGCCCTCAAGCTACAATTAACAAAGTCACCATTATCGGGAATGACCGCTTGTATGAAGATGTCATTCGTCGTGAATTACGTACTAAGCCGGGACAATTATTCAGTAGGGATGCGTTGATGCGTTCCCTCCGTGAATTAGCGCAAATGGGGCATTTCGACCCTGAGAATATGAAGCCGGATGTAACGCCTGATGCAGAAACAGGGACGGTAGATATAGCCTATAACCTCGTTCCTAAAGGCAATGACCAGGTAGAATTCTCTGCCGGTTGGGGACAAACAGGAGTCATCGGACGATTGAGTTTTAAATTTTCCAACTTCTCCGCCAGAAATCTATTTAATCCAAGTTCTTATAAAGGAATTATCCCTCAGGGAGACGGTCAGACATTAACGGTAAGCGCACAAACCAATGCCCGGTATTATCAATCCTATAGTATTTCATTCCTTGATCCCTGGTTTGGCGGAAAACGGCCTAATTCATTTTCCGTAAGCGCCTATTTCATGAGACAAACCGATATGTCGAGCCGTTATTACGGCGGATACGATCCCTATAGTTATTATGGTGGTGATTACTCTGATTACAGTGACTATTATATATACGATAATAGTAAATACTTTCAGGTATTGGGAGCTTCTGTCGGATACGGAAAACGCTTAACCTGGCCCGACGATTATTTCAGTATTATGGCAGAGCTTTCATATCAACGTTATATGATGAAAGATTGGAATTATTTTATCGTGCAAAATGGCGATTGTAATAACCTTAGTCTTGGTTTGACATTGCAGCGAAACTCCGTAGACAATCCTTTATACACGCGAAGTGGTTCAATGTTTGTCGCATCGGTAAATTTCACACCGCCCTACTCTCTTTTTGATAATAAAGATTATGCTTCTATGCCCGATAACTCGGCAGCAAAAAACAGATGGGTCGAATATCATAAATGGAAGTTTTCCGGAAGAATGTTTATGCCATTAGCCAATCCGGAAACCGTAAAACATACGCCGGTATTAATGAGTCGAATTGAGTACGGATTTTTAGGGCATTACAATTCAAACAAAATATCCCCATTCGAAACATTCTACATGGGAGGTGATGGAATGACCGGTTATTCCTCTATGTATGCAACGGAAACTATTGGATTAAGAGGATATGAAAACGGATCCTTAACCCCGACCGCCGATACTCAAGGATATGTATATTCTCGTATGGCTCTTGAATTTAGATATCCATTCTTACTCGAACCCTCGTCAACAATCTATGGATTAGCTTTTGTGGAAGCAGGTAATGCGTGGCATACGCCCAGCTCATTTAATCCTTTTGAATTAAAACGTTCTGCAGGAGTGGGAGTTCGTATATTCCTGCCAATGATTGGGTTATTGGGACTTGACTGGGCTTATGGATTTGATAGTCCTGCAATAGGAGCTCCAAAATCCGGTTCACAAATACACTTCATACTTGGACAAGAATTCTAATAATGTTGATACATTAAAAATTAATGAATTAAACTTTCAGAATTAATAAATGTCAAATGATTTAATTATTAATCGTTAATTATTTTAAGTAACACTGTAAAGTCATGAAAAAGTTATTATTAATTACAGGCTTGCTGGTAGTATCAGCAATTGCCGCCCAAGCACAAAAATTCGCATTGATTGATATGGAATATATTCTTAAAAATATTCCGGCATACGAAATGGCCAATGACCAATTAAACTCCATTTCTAAAAAATGGCAGGCCGAAGTAGAAGCAGCTCAACAAGAAGCCCAAAACTTATATAAATCGTATCAGGCGGATATTGTTTTTTTATCTCCTGATATGAAAACAAAAAGAGAAACTGCCGTTGTTGAAAAAGAAAAATCAGCTCAAGATTTGAAACGTAAATATTTTGGCCCGGACGGCGAATTATTTAAAAAACGCGAAAGTTTGATAAAACCAATCCAAGATGAAATCTACAACGCAGTAAAACAAATTTCGGATGAAAAGGGTTATGCCGTAATCTTAGACAGAGCATCGGCAACAAGCATTATCTTTGCATCTCCCAAAATAGATGTAAGTAATGATGTGCTTACAAAGCTCGGTTATTCAAAATAATTTCTTATATTTGCACTCGATTTTCTATAAAAGAAAATAAATTATTGAACAAACTAATAAAAATACGAATTGATTATGTTAAAAAAAATTGTATTGTTAGCATTCCTCTGCGTGCCGCTTGGAATGTTCGCTCAGGAAATTAAACTTGCTCACGTGAATACTATGGAAATTTTCAATGCCATGCCTGAAACAGCCGCCGCTGAAACAGAGTTGGCAAATTTTAATCAATCTTTACAGGCAGAACTTCAACGTATGCAAGATGAGTATAATAAAAAATATACGGAATTCATGCAACAACAAGATTCTTTAGCTCAAAGCATCAAGATCAGAAGAATGACGGAAATTGAAGATATAAAGAATAGAATTGAAACTTTTTATCAACAAGCCGACCAAGATGTTGCTAAAAAAAGAAATGATTTGAATGCTCCTATCATTCAAAAAATCCAAACTGCAATTAAAGCGATTGGAGATGAACATGGATATACTTACATGATGGAACAAGGTGGATTTTTGTACATATCTCCTAAAGCAATTGACGCTACCGCTCTTGTAAAAGCGAAATTGGGACTTAAATAAAGAACAAAGAGCAAAGAGCAAAGAGCAAAGAATTGGTTTATGCTTCATGTGGAGTATAAACCAATTCTTTGCTCTTTGCTCTTTGCTCTTTATTCTTTATTCTTTGCTCTTTATTCTTTATTCTTTGCTCTTTGCTCTTAATTATGTACTCTCCTATTGGCATTTTTGATTCCGGATACGGTGGTCTTACTATTTTTGATAAAATCCGCCGGATATTACCCGAATACGATTACATCTATTTGGGAGATAATGCTCGTGCGCCTTATGGTACCAGATCGTTTGATATTGTCTACCAATTTACATTAGAAGCAGTTAAGCAGTTATTTGAAATGAATTGCAAGCTTGTTATTTTAGCATGCAATACGGCTTCAGCAAAGGCACTGCGCACAATTCAACAAAACGATTTACATCCAATAGATTCACACAGAAGAGTGTTAGGCGTTATTCGCCCCACCATAGAAAGTATAGGCGCCATTACTCAGACCCGTCATGTAGGGTTAGTCGGTACACAGGGAACTATAACTTCCAAATCATATCCAATAGAAATTGCCAAATTATTTCCGGATGTTGTAGTAGTAGAAGAAGCGTGCCCCATGTGGGTTCCTTTGGTCGAAAATCGTGAATATGATAAACCCGGAGCCGATTATTTTGTACAAAAACATTTAAATAATATACTCGAACGAGATCCTTTCATCGATACATTGATTTTAGGTTGTACACATTACCCCTTTCTTGAACCTAAAATCAAGCAATTTTTACCTTCAAATATTCAAATTATCTCTCAGGGGCGCTCTGTTGCCGAAAGCTTGAAAGATTATCTGCAAAGACATCCTGAAATGGATGCTGTTTGCAGTAAAAATGGCGTATGTGAATATTTTACTACAGAATCTCCCGAAAAATTTTCCGAAACAGCTTCAATCTTTTTACAAGAAAAAATACAAGCGAAACAGTTGCGATAACTGAAAAATCAGAAAAAAATCATACCTTTACAATTCAAAAAGACAATTATGACAAAACTTGGGAGTTTAGATATAAATACCATTCACTTAGGAGATTGCATAGAGTTGTTAAAAAAAATTCCTGATAATTCGGTTGATTTAATCTTCGCAGACCCACCTTATAATTTGCAGTTGAATGGAGAACTTTACAGACCCAATCAGACGAAAGTTGATGCCGTTAACGATGCTTGGGACAAGTTTGAATCGAAAGAAGATTACGATAAATTTACAGAAGCATGGATGAAGGAGTGCCATAGAATACTAAAAAACACAGGAAGTTTTTGGGTAATAGGCACTTATCATAACATCTTCCGTGTCGGAACAATTCTACAAAATACAGGATTTTGGATGCTTAACGATGTCATTTGGGTAAAACCGAATCCAATGCCGAACTTCAAAGGCACAAGATTCAATAACGCCCACGAAACTTTAATCTGGGCGACAAAATCAAAATCAAGTAAGTACACATTTCATTATCATTCCTTAAAAGCAATGAATGATGACTTGCAAATGCGCAGTGATTGGTGGATACCAATTTGTCAGGGTGCAGAAAGAATAAAAGTGAATGGACAAAAAGCGCACTCGACACAAAAACCCACCGAATTACTTTCAAGAATTATTTTATCAACTTCAAATCCCGGCGATATAGTTTTAGACCCATTTTCAGGTAGCGGCACAACAGCGGCAGTAGCAAAACAACTCGGTAGAAAATACATTGCTTTTGACAGGGAAGAATTTTATGTGCAAATTGCAAAAGACAGATTAGAAAAGATAGACCCTATTGAAGAACAATTTCTTGAATATAAAATTGAAACAAAAAAGCCAAAAGTTCCATTTGGAAATTTAATAGAAAAAGAATATGTGAAAATTGGCGAATATTTATATTCAAAAGATGGAAAAGTTTATGCACAAGTACAAGCCGATTCTACAATTTCAAAAGATGATATAACCGGTTCTATTCATAGTGTTAGCGCTGCAATTCTAAAAAAATCAAGCAATAACGGTTGGTCTTACTGGTATGTAAAAAGAGATAATAAAATGGTCAGTATCGACGAATTAAGATACGATTACGAATCTAAATACCTAAAGCCCAACAAAATATAGTCAAAAAGAAATCTCAACTTGCTTAAACCCCAAGCCTTCGAAAAAAGGTCTGAGCAGGATGATGGCATTCTCTCTGGTTCGATCCAAAATACCCGACTCAAGAGCCGTTTTTCGTAACTGCTTTTCTGCCTCTTTATAAGCGCTATCCACAAGATTTATTCCTGTAAAATAATCATATTTGGTCTCATAAACCTTCGAATTTTGATGATCGACTTTAAAATAACAAAGTTCCGGTTCCGGTAATTTTATTTTCAACGTATCTTTTTTTATGAGAATATCTTCCGGCCTAACTTTTTGCAGGTCTATACATCCTACAGCTTCTCCGCTAATTATCAGCAACACGCTTGCATTTGGCAACCACTGGCGTACCAATTCATGCTCCATCACATCCCTAATGCTCATTCTGACAAGCTCAAGTTTGCCTAATGCTTCAACTCTTTCCAATGTAGCTTGATGGGAAGTAACCGTTTGGATACCCTTATTATTCAACTTCGAAAAAATAAGCAAACAAACAATAACTCCGACAGCAATTCCTAAGAAAAATTTCAATAATGTTTTCATATAATAATATCTGATTTTATAATACAAAAATAAGGTTTAGTCACGAATTACGCGAATTTCCACATTTATTTTTAGTGTGAATTCGTGTAATTCGTGACTAAACCTTATTTTTGCGTCATGAAAATACAACTTACAGTTATCGGTAAAACAAATCAGGATTTTGTGCAAAAGGGCTTAGACGAATTTTGCAATCGTTTAAAACACTATATTCCATTTGAATTAGATATAATTCCGGATATAAAAAATACAAAAAATTTATCCCAAGAACAGCAAAAAGAAAAAGAGGGAGAACTGATTCTAAATAATATACAACCAGGAGATTATGTCGTGTTGTTAGACGAGCATGGAAAAGAATTCTCATCTTTGCAATTTGCCGGCTACATAGAAAAGAAAACGCACGTTGTAAATAAAAAATTAGTATTTGTTATTGGAGGCCCTTATGGATTCTCGAAAAAGATAGATGAAATCGCATCCGAAAAAATATCCCTTTCCAAAATGACATTTTCCCATCAAATGATTCGGCTCATCTTTGTAGAGCAATTATACCGGGCAATGACGATATTGAACAACGAACCTTATCATCATGAATGAAAATTGTTATCTTTAACGCTAATAATTATTTAAAAGGTATGAAAATAAATCATGAATTAAAGCGCCGGTCTAATTATCAGCGGAAAATGATAATACTTCTTTGGGTATTCGGCATCTTGTCATTAATAATCGTGCCTGCATTTACAATCTATTTAGGCGCCCACGGAAATCCCTTAAAGTTCTCGCTATCAGCCATTGGAAATCGTCCGGAGATGCGGCCTGTATTTTTGGCTTGGACGATTGCTATGTGCGCCTATTTTTCAGGTATTGTATTTGCTATCATTGTATTAACAAAGAACTCACGAGCACGCACTTTTCGGATATTGATTCTGGTAAGCACTTGGTTGCTGCTTATAACCAACTTGATTCCGTTTTTACCTGAAAAATTGCCGGTATTGGCAAATATTCATACCAACGCAGCTGTAATCTCAACGGTTCTGTTAGCTTTCACATTGTTGATGCTGACCTATACATTCCAAAATTATTATCCCAAACTTTTTTTGAAATCTCATATTGCCATCCTTTGCCTGTTAGCTGTAATGATAATTCTTTTCATTTTTTTTGAAGCAAAATGGATTACCGAAGGAACATGTATTATCGGTGGCAGTATATTTCTGTTTTCAGTAATGTATTGGCTTTATAAAGAAAACAATTTTGATGCCGAAGATGTCCTTAGTTCTTATGATTTGGATTTAGCCCGGCGAGAAGTGCAACGTTTGGAAAACCGGACGAAAGAAGTTTATGAAGAATATCTGAAATTGAATACTCAATTGCGTATGGCACAAGTGGAATTACAGGAAATGAAAAAGTTTAGCTCAAATTAAAAAACCCTTGTGTTTTGTAAAATAACCTCATTTTTACCTCATCTTTTATAAAAAAACAACCTCAGTAGCTGAAAATAATAAGCTCAATCCCCAACCTCATTACCTCATTTTCTTCTGTAAAAACTGTTAGATTTTTATATTAAACACACTTGTAATTTCCAATTTTTATGTAAGTTTGTAACAAATTAATACCTTTTTGCTATGAAAGTCGAATACAATAATCTTTATACGCATTTTGTGTTTACAACCTTAAACCGTATGCCAATCATCCTTGAAAAGAATCGGCAACGAATTGAAAAATACATTACCGGAATTATTAACAATAACGGATGTCATCTATATGCCATTTATGCTAATCCGGAACATATTCATTTCCTTGTTTCCCTGTCGCCATGTATAGATGAAGAAGGTTTAGCTACTATTACTGCTAATAGTTCGGAACGCTTTATTAATGAAAACAGATTATGTGTTGGTTTGTTTCAGTGGCAACAGTCCTGTTCTGCTTTTTCAGTTTCAAAAAGAGATATATCCAAGGTATGTAATTATATTGAAAATCAAAGAGAACATCATTGTAAACAGAGTTATTCGGAAGAATATGAAACATTTCTTAAATTTTACCAGCAAACTATAAGCAAAAAGAGAAAATGAGGTAATGAGGTTGGGGGTTGAGCTTATTATTTTCAGCTACTGAGGTTGTTTTGTTATAAAAGGTGAGGTAAAAATGAGGTTATTTTACAAAACACAGGAGGGTACTGGTGAGCAAAAAATTATTCGTGTTCAAAATTTGATAACTATTAAATCTATGTCAATAAGAAATACAATTGAATGTTTGAAATTTAAATTACGTTTCAAATTAAAGATGGGTTGCTTGTGATAAGTAGCCCATTTTTTTGTATTATACAAGGGAAGTGCATACATTTGTAGTATTAAAAACAAAAAAACATTCATATTATTTCATCACAAGACTTGCAGGTTGTAGTTTTATTTTGTAAATTTGTGTTATCATTACGCTATGAAAAGAAAATATGACCAATACTGATTTTAGTGAAGGTAAATTAATCCATTCGATTGAAAATGTGATCTCAGGTGATAGTTTTCCGACGAAAATATTGCCGCTTGTAAAAAACGATTTAAAACAAATAACCAAGAAAAACGGATGGAGTTTTAATTGGACAGTTGAATACAAAAATCCTGCAAAGGATGTTTATAAATTGACTATTATGCAAAACCCAACAATTATACAGGGTTTGATAAGTTTCAGTGTGGAACAAGACCATGTATTTATGCATTTGTTGGAAAGCGCTCCATTTAATGTGGGCAAAAATAAAGTATATAATGGAGTACCGGGTAATTTAGTAGCTTATGCTTGTAAGGTTTCATTTTTGAATGGACTTGGCGGATATGTCGGATTTACCTCAAAAACAAAATTGATTGCACATTACGAGAAAACATTGCAAGCAGTTCATGTGGGTGGGCAACGAATGATTATTTATCCTAATAATGCGCAATTTTTAATTAATAAATATTTCAAGCAAGAATAAAGTATGGGATTTATTAGAGAACCTAAAGGAGTTGATTTTGTAATAACCTCTTCTCCTACAATTAAAGAAGATATTGCTTTTATTAGTAGTTGTATACAGCAACATAAAGAACAAGTAAAAGTGAATAAGAATGTTAATACAAAGCATGATATGAAGCATAAAACAAAAAATTCTTAGTTTTTAGTTCTTAGTTCTTAGTTTTTTATTACCTTTGCGGCTCGTTTTATTAATTAACTACATCAAATCATGTATTTAGATTCAGAAAAGAAGAAAGAAATCTTCGCAAAGTACGGAAAGTCTA
>Ga0123357_10010392_pt1 | contig 11835 bp, 10 predicted proteins | sample TergutEmb28metaG_FD_89873 | JGI IMG/M metagenome (GOLD analysis project Ga0123357, IMG submission 89873) | Embiratermes neotenicus P4 segment gut microbial communities from Petit-Saut dam, French Guiana - Emb289 P4 | ecosystem: Host-associated > Arthropoda: Insects > Digestive system > Gut ...
ATTTGCTTGCAGCATCGGTTTATGTATTGTTCCGAAGCACACACCCTGACGAACAGACACTGGAAAATGTGAAGAATAAATTGAAAGAGAACGACATAGATTTCAGCCAGTTGGTGGAATTCCCGAGACATCCCTGCCAGAAAGCAGAATTGCCAACGGAATGAGAAAGTTCTGCATAGGGACACTGGAGCCGGAAATGGACAGCAACCTCCTGCGGTTTTATTCATTCTGGACAACTGAATATATTCCATTTATGCAATATGTTGTGTCAGAACTGGAAATTATCTGTAGTTGAATTAAATATCACACGTCTGTTTGCTTTTCCTCACTTTGAGCATTTGAATAAAGACTAAAAGTATATGAGAAATTTGTTTCCTTTCAACGAAACTCAGTGTAAATGGTGAATAGCCTTCTGTCGGAACGAAAGTGGTTCGAATTCAATAATTGTGCAAGGGAACATTCTCTTGTCCAATCTGCATTGTCAAGAGTTACCTCGAATTCAGTGCGATCACGTGGTGCTTTTTTCGGGAAAATAGTCGTTGGAATTTAAAGTTAACGACACATCTCCGTCTATTACTTTGCAAAAAATGCGTGAATGTATGCGTGTATCAGACTGTAATCATCGGCATTATCTCTCCTTCACAAGTCCCATGCCGTAATAGTCGAGTATTGCCTTTCAGTTCCGACAGTTCTTAACCTTCTAAGACCACGTGGAATCATTATGGACTTTACGTTGTATACACTGCAAAATATAAATACTTCATAATAGCGAATTTGTGAGGTCACATAATTCTTATAACACAGAGACAATATTTCACTATACAGCAGTAGCGGGTTCGTTATTATAATGTGATGGAGAGTGTTTACTGCGCGGTATGGACTGACTCTATAGAAACCAGTGTTGTGTAGGTAACACTATACTTATTTGTCCTATTTTAATTGGGTTCTCAGGAAGGAGAAGATGGTCCTTCGGTTTTAATTACAAGACAAATTAATTACAAAACAAATTGTACCTACGTACAAAACTAATTTACACCCAAATATAAGGTTTAAAACTTCAAATACTACAGGCTGGCACGGAAGTTTTTCCCTTTTGAGTAGTGTCTTTCGAATAAGTGACTTGTACGACGGATCTATCAATGGTGAAGAGGAGTCCTAAGGTGTGGTTGTGTTTTTATGTGTGTGTTTGGTTGTGTGATTGTTTGGGCATGTGTGTGTGTTTGTGTGTGTGTGTGTGTGTGAGTGAGTGGGTGAGTGTGTGTGTATGTGTTTGGTTGTGTGTGTGTATGTGTGTGTGTGTGTGTCTGTTTGGGTGTGTGTGTGTGTGTCTGTTTGTGTGTGTGTGTGTGAGTGAGTGAGTGGGTGAGTGTGTGTGTGTGTGAGTGAGTGGGTGAGTGTGTGTGTGTATGTGTTTGGTTGTGTGTGTGTATGTGTGTGTGTGTCTGTTTGGGTGTGTGTGTGTGTCTGTTTGTGTGTGTGTGTGTGAGTGAGTGAGTGGGTGAGTGTGTGTGTGTGTGTCTGTTTGGGTGTGTGTGTGTGTGTTTGGTTGTGTGTGTGTTTGGTTGTGTGTGTGTTTCATTTCATTGGATGAATTGGCATGTGAAAGTAGGAAAGTACATCTTACAACTAAATAAAAGTTAATGAACAATATCCTCATAATTTAATGTACAGGTGGTCATTATCCAAGGAAAGTGAAATTAGATATTTGTGTCCTGAACTTTCTGAATAATACGAACTTCTATATCCGAAAATGAGAGTCAATTCCGAACTACCTATCGGGTTGAAAGATGTGAACGAATATATATTTCAACCCTCTAGAGTGCCTGCAAAAATGCGTGGATAAAATAATATATAAGACTGCATGTATTATATAGTGTTCCTGAAGACGAAAATTGGAAGTTCGAAACATGTAGAAGACAAAGAAAGATTAAATTAAGCATTAATTTTAAAAAGCGCATTTAGATGCTTAACGTTACATAACGGAGACAAAATTCACGGCAAAATACCATAAGGTTACAAGAAATGTGTTCACAATGACCTTTTGACGCCAAAACGTGTTCGGTTTTCTCAAGACAACTTCCTTTTGTTACGAAGAAACAAACAAAATGCTAACGTAACTATCAGATGTTCATGCGAAAATATGTTTTGTCTTCGACACGCGAAGCTTATTCTGAAATGTGCCTTCCATAATATTCCACACGACTCAAATAAACGTCCTGTCGAAAAGCTGGAAGAAGGCGCCTACTGCCATTCGATAGTCTCTAAATAACTTTATGTTACTTTTATCTATGGTTTTGCAGTTGACTGTTTGTTGCGTTTCTTAGATCACACACAGTTATACACAGACACACTCGGTAGGACTCCTACAAACGAATGAAAATCTCACCGCTTAGGCAGTTACCTACACAACACAGAACAATACATACGACAAAATCCCATGCGCTAAAAGGGGTTCGAATCCGCGATCCCAGAAACCAAACCGCTGCAGAACTTCACCTGAAGCCAAAAAGCCGGCGGGTTGGACAAAAACGTTTAACATTCTCTTACTCCATCTGTGCTCACGTACTAAAATAATCGAGTGTAAATATGATGAAATAATTAAACAATACATTTACACAAAGAAATATTTTGGCTTTACCTGTTTTATATCATCCAATAAAGATTACTGACATAAAATATGCCAACCATATTTTCTATCACATTCATTCAAATTCATTAAAACGTCTGTTTTCGTCATGTATAAAGGGAAATAATGGAAGTGCCAATACTTACTGCAAAATATATAGCTGAAGTTTGGTTTGTAATACAGAAGAAGGGGTGTATGTTGTGAGTGTTGGGTAGGTTGGTTATATACGACGGTGAAGATCCTGCATGGAATACTTCGGAAAGGAATAAAATAGCATAAAGTTGGAGAGACTAAAAAGGAGAGCAAAGGAAGAAATAGAAAGGTTTGAATTATCATATATTTGAGAGAATCATTCAGAGAAAAATAGAAATTGAATGCCTTTATGTTCAAGAAAATAAACCTCTGAAAGTTTGCAGGCATTATTGCATATTAATCTGTTTTAAAATATAAAGTATAATATAAATTTTGCTTCGGATTTTTAAAGGAACTAGAAGCTACAATGCTGTTCACAATACGTCATACAATTCAATAAGTTTACTGATACATGTCAAAATGTTCTTTAACTAATCGCATAATTTGGAATGTTAAGCTCCAGTTAACACGGCTTCACCACGCACTAAAGAACGCTAAACATCAAAGGAGAATTTCCATACGTGTTACGGAACACTTATGATTGTTCTATTAATTATTCTTGCTTAAAAATAACTAAACAGTACGTCTTCTCAGTGTGTGTTGGTAGACTTAATTTTCCAGCACAGTAAAACCATGCGGCACATTACATATGTAATGTAGTCTCTTTCCTGTTTGGCTCTACCAAATATTCCACATTATCTCTTCACATATACCGAATTCAGAAAAACTTTACTGAAATTGAGATATGCGTTTTGAACCAATCTGCTTAATCATCTATAATTGTTCTTATTTTAAAAAACATCGAGTGACATATTATCATAAATACACATAGGTGTAAATATAAAGTACATAATATTTTTCCAGATTTAAATTATCAATGGATTTTCTCGACAGATTTTGGAAAACTACTTCAAAAATGTTTCATAAGACCCCTTACACTAGCAGCAGAGTTCCTTTATGCGGAAATAAAAAGGAAGGACGAAGAGATAAACACAACGATGCTATTATTCCGTTCTCCAGATATTTTCTTAGATATTAATTAAAAACGAATTTTGTAGAGATATTTTCGAAAATTCACGAAACATTTCTCTATATGTATTTTATTGAGGTTGGTCAGACAGACAGAAGTTCGTACATTATGATTATAGAAGTCGAATTTCGCAATTTTCTTATCACATTCCTGTCTGTCAAGTCAACAGATACACACGCGGTCCATTTCCAGACTCTGTTAATTCAATGCTGCAAATCCCGATTTGAAATACCACGTTGAAAGTTAATCATTCTGAAATTCATTGCGGCATTTTCAGATTACACTTATTATTACGTCACTAAAACTGCCTTCATAAAACGTCCAAATTATTACAAACTAAAAAACGCAAGGTGACTTTATGAGTACAGTGTACATAAAATAAATCCAGATGTCCACTTTACGTGTGAAGTGTTTGCAATAATGAAAGTAATCAGATCGGAATGCAGCTTGTCTGATATTAACTCACATTCCTCACGAATCAGTACAATTCGTGTTTATTGGCAGTAATTCTGGAAAATTTACGGATATTTGCCAACTCTTTTCAGCCCTCTAAAACCCAGTCAAGTCTTTATGTACGTACCACAATGCTTATACAGCCAAAAAAATAAAGTCTTGAATAAGAAAGAAATAAAACTTACGGTCAATCAAACATATTGCTCATTTGCGACAACAATGGCCCAACTCAAATTTAGTGATTTTTCAGGAGAAATGTTTAAAGGTTTAGAAGTGCTGTACATTTCTATGAGTGCAACGACGACACAACTGCTCTCCAGCGGTTAGTTTTACGAACTGAGTTATGACACTATACCATTTCTTTCCAGACACCTCGAACCTATTAAAATCTAAAGAACGCATCGTGCCAGCAATTTCTAAGTTTAAAAATAATGTATTCACAATGAATGTGTTCAACCAGAAGAGCTAAAGGCGTTAAAATTGTTCGGTTATCTTAAGTCGCAGTTCCCTTTCAGTTAAAACAAAACAAACAATATCACAGAAGGGTCAGTCTGGTGTTTCTGTGAAGAATTATTTGTCTCCGAAACGTGCAGCTTATTTTGAAATGTAACCCACAAAAGTGTCCAAACGTCTGTAACAATCCAAATATCGAGGAGCTTGAAGAGGTCGATGACTGCGATTCAAGCGACAGTAATTAAACTTTATGTTACTTTCTTTCTGTGGTGATGGAACAACCTCATGGCTGGGGTGAATATTGAGGTTCCTAGATCGCCTAGAGTTAGAGAAACACACACTCGTTATCGGCTTAATCACCTTCGACGCATATGATATCAAGAGGGCTCACAATATCGTATGTTTGTTCACTGAAATATTAAGGCGGTGAATATACATATTGTGTAGGACGGAATTGTTGTTCACAGAATTGTGTGGGCGATAATTGATGTGAAGTTATACCGGTTTCTGACACTAAATAATTTTAATAATTTTCCCAATTTTCTTCCGGTAATAATTTAGCCCTGCGCTCTCTTGATACGCAGAAGTCATAGAATGTTCGGTCATCAATTTACGGAATGTAACACTGATTGAAGTAGAAGAAAAAAGGCATGAAATTAAATGATGTAATGAAATAAATGCCCTTTCTCACATATACCTCTAAATTCAAAGCTAAACACCCTTATTATTTCGTTACACAGATGCTACTTATGTTTCTCCAAAGACGTAAACAAAATAGAGATCTAACAAACGGACATCCATTAAACACCCTAAAAAATAAGTGGAAAAATATGCCACCAAATATTTCTGATTTGGATTTGTACGGAATTTATAGGGTTTAAAACGTAGAGAAATCTTAGATTCAAATGTGGAATCTATAAACATTGACAGGTCGCAAAATAATTCTTCCTGCATAGAGGTAGAGTTCCTAATTTGAAAGCAATTTCAGAGTAAATATTTAAAATTTCAGAAGTCTCAACGATGACTAGAAGAATTTATAGGTATAAATACATACCTGACACTGTATTACTTTTAACAGTGATCATATTTCAAATTAATCAATCATAAATCTTTAATACTATTAAGCGTCTCATCAAAACACTAGGCCTTTAATACTATGACACAAAACACGAAAGTAGCGATTGCTTAGATTGTTAGAATTTTTGTTTTTTAAACCTGTTTCCGGAGTCTCAAACATAAAATTAAAAGCTGAAAAAGCTAATACTTAAATGTACACGTGCCTGTCGCACATATTGCGAAAGAAAAAAACATTTATTTTTATGTTCATAATAACACTATCATTAATTCTAAGTTTTTCAAGTATTTGAAAAAAGTGTGAATCCTCCAAACAACTGGTCGGTCTACATTCTTACACGCAACAAGTTGTGTCTAATTCTCAATTTCTTGTATTCTACATGGAACAGTGTCACATTACGCTCTATGACAATGAAACAACCTGGAACAGTACTGGGTTTGATGAAATTTATCAACAACCATGTAAGTTAAGTATAAACATTTTCACAAAGAATGTCATGATGTCACTAAAACAATATGACCAGAAAAGAACATATCTTTTTTTTTAAACAAACGACAGGTTTTGTTAGGATAATGAGCCATATAGAAAATTTCAGTGAGATATGAAAAGTACATTAAAACAAATTTCTCAAAATCATTCAACATTTCACACACGTTTCGCTCCATAATTGTAACTCAGAATTCTCTGGATTATCTCTAAAACAAAATTCCCTTTTCTGAAGGGTTGGAGACTTTGCTTAGCTCCACAGTGCTCATTACTGTATAGTAATGTGTTGAACAATTAAAAAATTGCATATGGCGAGTGCGTACACCGGCAGGAGGGAGGGTGAAGAGCCTTGCCAAGTGTTTGTAGCGTAAGCTAAATCTATATGCTTATTTGAGGGACAACAAAAATGAAGAGAGAAAAAAACCAAAGCCGCATAAGGTACAATTTTGAATGTTGAATGGAATTTTGTGAATGTGACTAATGTGGCACAGAATTTTAAACTGTTTGTGCCTTTAACCACTATCTATTCTTTGTTAATTACAACGCATTCTTAAAAAGACAATACTTTGGCCATCCTACTTGAATAATGTTTACAGTGTGTTACATGTGCTTGTTATCTCTCACCACACAAGTAATACACAAAATAAAGTTAATAGATATGAAGTTGCTAATTATTTTGTGTTTCAGATGTATATATCGACAGAAACTCAGAAACCTCATCAACAGCATGCAGTCATTTTTTCTCAAATATTTGTATATTATCCAATTAACCAACATTATACAATTCTAATATTTTTCAGTGTATGTTAATACTGAATTTGGTACATTCTATGTTAATAATTTGCAAACTCTACCGGTCCCACTAAAAGAAATTCCAATATTTCAATTCTAACGATTTCCCCTACGCAATCACATTCAGTTATGTCGCTTTTGCATTATTTTACAATGGGCGATACTATGTTATAGCAGTTGACTACTACCGTTACGTCATTCTCAAGCACTGTCCTTTCGAGTCCAACCAACGTAAGTCCGTGTCTTTTAAATATTTTAATATGTTCGAAAGTGAATTATATGAGGCAATACACACATTTCCGAAAAGAATTGAGTTTGTGATGGGTGTCTGTCTGTCTGTCTTACCATCCTTCCACATCGAATAATACGAATTCAATTGGATGAATTTTCAAAATAAGATTATATTTTAGAACTTTACAAAAATGTAGATTAACATCAGTCTTCGTTAAATTCTGACAATAATAATGGGTACTTTACTAATGAAAAACATATACATAAGTCAAAGTGGGTGATGATAGCTTCTTTAAGAAATAAAATCTTACAAGCGTATTTTGTAGACAAAAACAAGACATTTGTTTTATTTTGAAAACTTTTTTGTTGAAAATTGTGTAGTCTTTGAGATAATGTGGAAAAATATGGTACAGACGGACGAGGAATAAATGAGAGTTTACTACTGCACATGCGCTTTGCATGCTAGTTTGGTAAGGCTAGAAACACACAATCATAATAAGAAAACTTACTGCTTTTCCACGTCAATAATATTTACACAACCACATAAAAATATTACAGTCATCTTTAGATCAACTCCTTTCTTTTGGGTTTGTCTTTGTAAATTGTGCGGTTGATCTACCTTAACCATTTTATATCCACACGCAATGCATAAATCCACACATTTTTAATAAAATATGTTTCCGTCAAACCAATTCATTTTGCAGCACTCAAGACAGTAAGAACATCAAAACTTCTCCTTTCCGACATAATCCTGTGCGTTCTGCTAATTGTTATGTCTACCGGTTTTGGCGCTGCCGAAATCTTTGCAAACTACGGAGTTTATTTGAACTGACCGTTGATAGTATAGAAAGGGAATATAGGAAGATGTAAATGTGGGGAGAAAAGCTGAGAGAAGATATGCAGAAGGTAGAAATAAGAGAAACTTTCATTAGTTACAGTATTTGTAATTCAATATCCAAGAATTATAAATCTTACAAAAGCCCATAATCTGCCTGTTTATGTGGGGTATCGAAGCCAACACACTGAAGAAGAGACAGAGAAGGTCGTGGTGAAGGAGTTGAAAGAAAACAACATATATGTCTGCCAGTTGATTGAATGGAGTGCAGATCACTGCCAGGGGGCAAAATCGTCAACAGAAGGAGAAAGAGCCGTATAGAGACACTGGAGTAGGAAATGGAACAAAACCTTCTGCGGTTTTAGACATTCTGGACAACTGAATATATTCCTTGTTTGCAACCTGTTGTGCCAGAACTACAGATTAAATATAATTTACTTGATTATCACGCATTTTTTTCCTTTTCCTCACTTTGAACAATGGAGTGAAGACTAAAAATATAATGGAATTATGTCTCTGAATTCGACGAATCTCAGTGTATATGGTGACTAGCCTACGGTCTGGACTAACGTGGTTCGGTTCCCATAATTGTGCAAGAGAACTTTCTCTTCTTCAATCCGTCCTTTCTGTGTTGTCAAGCCATCCCTCGAATTCAGTACTTTCCTCTGGTAATTTCAGTTAGGAACTATTCGTCGGAATTTGAAGTTAACGGCACATCTCCATCTAGAGACTTTACAGGAAATGCGTGGAGGTACAACTCCACTCCACAGTAATGAACCATAACATTTACGTTTTGCAGAACTAAGAGAAAGGGGCCTGCACCAGTTCCAGGCTGTAATTCTGGAATATTGCCTTCAGTTCCGAAAGATATTAGTCCTCTAAAGCCACGTGGTTACTTTATGTACAAAAACGTTTATATAACTAAAATATATACATAATACGTTACAGCTTATTTGTGGGTTTCATATGATTTACAGAACACAGAGAAAATATTTCCTTTTAATTTGATATCAGGTTTGTTATTATAACCGAGGCACTTTAACACTTCATAGAATTCATGGTATTCTTACCTCTAAAGAGGCGGTTCCATGGTTCAAACGGTTAGTCGCCGACCTCTGAAAGCTGAAACCTACGTTCGGATCGAAAACAATCCTTCACGGATATGTGATGGACAAAATGTGGCACTATAATTGCTGTTTTGTCTCAGTATATCAGTTCTACGCTTTCAAACGTTTGGCGAACAAACTTTTTACTGGTCTTCATCTAATGTCGCTCAATCAAAATCCTTCAAAAACCAATGCACTTTCGGAAATCAAGATGCACTGAATACAAAAGTGTTATAAATTAGTGTTGATAGGTCGATAGGAATGAAGGACAAAAATCACTCGCACAGCGTATATTCCAACAGGCTACGAATATTCTAAGTTCTGCAGCAGTAATATCAGTTCAGAAAGGCCTAGTGAACATCTCCTACTACAATTATTTTAGAAACGTGAATTCGGAAACCGAACAAGTGGTGATAAATTAATCTAGAATGATATAAGGTGTGAAGATGTAATTGCCAGATGGGGTTTGACAAGAATACGATAAAATCAATAAAATATATTTTAAGGAAATCATGAATGTTCACAGACGTTCTTCAAGTAATATGTATAAATAAGAATACGTAGAAAAACAGAAAGTCTGATAGTTGTGTGTGATCCTGAAACGTTGTTTATGATTGTTACACCAGATGGTGGCTGTACTGCAAGAAATATTTCGTAATGACATAAAATAATATAAATTCAAGGGGTTTGTGAAGAAAGTAAAGGAAGAGACATAAAACTACTATTACAATATATTTAAAGGAACGTTCTTAAAAAAATACAAAATGTGTATTTTTATATTCAGGATAAATACATTTCCGAGCATTTCCATGCCACCGTACAGAGTAACTTGTTTTCAAATCCAATATATAACAAAAAATCTTGGGACAAATACTTACGTGAAACAAGCATTTAGAATGCTTTTCACAGTATATCATTCAACTAAACAAGTTTATTGATGCATGTCACAATATTCATCAACTCACTACATAATTACTAACATTCAGCACGTTGTAAATTGACGTAACATTAAGCATACGCATTCTCTAGGCACAAAAAATTCTAAATGCTGAGAAAGGCACGTAAGTTAGGTATAAAGTAACGCCGAGGAGCGTTCGATGAATTATTCTTTCGTAAACAAAAGTATTAACAGCACGAATTCCAAATGTATGTCTGTAGAATAACAATGGAGCATCCAAACCTCACGTGTCATACTATAATACTGTTTCTGACCTGCCTGTCTCCGTCATGCTTATTCTGTTGTCTTATCAAACGCGCGTTTTTTTCAGAAAGACGTTAATAAACGTAATCTTTGTGCCTTGTTTTCCTCTAATACCCGTCTGGAACAATTAAAATTGCAAGCAGAACTGGAGAAGATATTATGAATACGCTTAACCATTCCAGAAGTGTACCCGTTATCATCATCAGGTTTTATTAAAAATTAGATTTTATCGAAATGAATTATAAAAATATTTAACAAAATTTAGTATTGAGAACACAACGAACAACACATTAACAGTGGTTAGTAGGACAGGGGTAAACCGCCCATAAGGATATACTGCCACCATCTCACGAATTGAGGGTAGTGTTTAAAGAGATACGGTCCATTGATATCGACCCAACAAATGGATTTTGATAAAGGGTTACAGATGCGCTCCCTTGCTTGTTTGTGTGAGGTGATTGAGTTGACCATTTTGCCTTCATGACACTGTGTCCAAAACAAAGTACTTAAGAACAAAATTAACTTATAGTCAAAAGCAAGGACTGCGGGTTCGAATCTCGCTTCGAATTGGATATTTGTGTCTTATGAGTATTGTGTCTTGATAAGTAGATGTTTCTGAGTCAGATGGCGACAGAAATCCTAAAGAGAGTGTGTGTGGGTTTTGATCCTCTAAATCAACTGTGTGTAGGTTGAAGCGAATGAAAGAAAATTAGGAATCAATTAAAAACATCAAGAAGCAATAGCCACATAAGTTGACCTACGAGCGGTCATTGTAGAAAGAGATGTGTGAGACATAATTTTGTGCTTATCATTCCGAATAATAACAGCTTCCGTAACCACCACTGTTCGTTACTTCCGAAGTACTATCCTGCAGTCAGCATAGCGACAACCACAACTGCTGTCTGCATGAAGTATTGTATAGAACATCCCTCTCCGTCTTCCCGCTGATGAAAAGTTAGGTTCAAATTAGAACAGGCCACAAAGGCCAAGTGAACTAGTATATGTATATCTATATTCTTTCTTTAACGTTGGATCCAGATGCAGTTAAATTGTCTACTCCACGTAACGGCTGCTCTAACCTCAAGAAAGGCACATGGTATCCAATACATGATGGTAGGTGGTCCCGAAAGTTTGGGTGTTCTTGATGATACACTCGTGAGTTATTTAGTATTTTTTTAAACTTCTGAAACTTATATTTTCCTCCATTCACTTACATAATAAGACAACAATTTCGACAAACGTAACTTAAAATATGATCATTCAACTTTGTCACCCTTCCTTGAATTTGCGATGATATTTGACACTATATTAAAACACAAATATCATAAAAAACATCTTCGTTATTACTCATTTTACGTCACCTTGTAGGACGAAACTGAAACTTTGTTTCTCGAATCGACAGTAGGAAATTTTAC
>Ga0123357_10010393_pt1 | contig 11835 bp, 5 predicted proteins | sample TergutEmb28metaG_FD_89873 | JGI IMG/M metagenome (GOLD analysis project Ga0123357, IMG submission 89873) | Embiratermes neotenicus P4 segment gut microbial communities from Petit-Saut dam, French Guiana - Emb289 P4 | ecosystem: Host-associated > Arthropoda: Insects > Digestive system > Gut ...
AAATATCGCAAGAAATTTAGAAAAATATCAAAATTAATTCAAGACAGCAATAATTCTGATACCAGTTTACTCCCTTAAAGTTCGTGGTTATTATATTTAACATAATATTTGAATTGTTACCCTTTTTCCACAACTGTATTTGTGTGTTCCATATAATACAATTAATAAGCAATCATATTTTTTACGAACATCAGTAATTAATTGCTGTTTATAACCTGGGGTGAACAAATTTTCCGTAAATCTAGGAGCCATTTCAAAATTCCGTGCTAAAATGTGACGTGAAGCTAATTCCACACTGAAGATCAACACATATTAGGCACTAAACCAAAAAGTCTATTCGCTGTGGCGACCCGGCACACTGGATTTGCTCGCCCTTTTTTTTTTTTTGATGATATCGTATCTTGATTACTGTGACATAGAAACTGAGTCCTTCGAAGACGTATGTTTTGTTTCTGTCTTCGCACAATAACAAACAAAAACTTTGTAGAGAACAGGGTGTGCACATTACTGTCAGAACGTTATGAAACGGACACAAGAAAATTATACAGTAAATAATGAAGCAACTAAAGCTGCATAAACATAAATACCCCACAACTGCAACTGTTGACCTTTAATTTGCCATCTGCAGCTAGGCGTTTCTATTGGTAGTGGCGATTTTAAATAGGCTAACGTTAAACACGCTGGGAAGAAAGGTGTAAAAGTGATTTAAAGATGTTAATCGGAAAGCGAAAATTAGAAGCCATAAATAGGAGCTCTGGAATCAACTTAGGTTCTCAGGAGGGCAATTAATTTGCGCTGTTCCTATTTGCAGCTTAAGGATAAACGTTATTACAGTATATAATCTCAACAAGTAATTTCAGTAGAACGAACAACATACTAGAAATAAAATGAAATGTTAGGAGCTCACTTAGTTGGTGTTGTGTTTATGGATAGCGGCAGTATGTGCCTCGCAAGTAAAGCGAGGGCACCCGTCTTGAGATATGGAGAAACACTACAGACTTATATCGCAACATTTCTTATCTTTTGTCGTATTGAATTATTAATAACATGTATAAAAGAGCATAATGAACATAAATGTCAAATCCTAGGGTACTTATGTTACGTTAACTACTGACTTCTACTGACTTCTACCGAACATTATAGTAGTAGAATTAAAGGTTTTAACCCTTTAAAGATTCACATGAATCTGAATGGTCTATAAAGATTCATTTCGGACCGCGCAGTAAACAAAATCCGTTTGTGTTACATAACCGAGTCAGGTACATGGAATAATCGCTGTTTGCTCTGAAATCCATGCAAAACATATGAATAAACTGTGCAGACAGAACGAAAATTATTTGAACGATAAAGCTGGTTGCATTGATGGTAATCCTTAGGTTGTAAGGTTTTAAACAAGATGAATACTAAATCTTCGTTTAGTCTATTATAGCATTAATATTATAGTCTTTTAGGTTGTGAGACCTTGTTGCAGTGTGTTGAGTGTGTACCAACACTTCAGAACTATAAACTGACCTCACCTTCCGGGTTGTAGTCGGAAGCTGATTTCTTCTGAAACACTGGTACACATACCGCACTGTGAACGCAGTGTCATAACCCGTAAGAACAAAATATTAACAGTCCTGTAAAATCCTCAAACCACTCTTCTTATCCTTGGCTTCCAAAAACCCTTGCTAATGTACTTGTGTCTTTAGGGAACAAAAGTCAACTAATTCAAAGGAGCGAAGAGGGAGGAAAGATTAAAGTTAGAAGTGCACGTGGAAGGTTAATCGACTGTAAGTCCAGGTATATGCACTAGTTAAAAATTACAATAAAAACAATTTAATTTCTTCAGAATGTTTTAATGTAAGAAAATCCCGTACGAGAAAATGGTAAACTGCTAGTATTGGAATTACGTACGAAGAAAACCAGAAAAACACAAAAACACGCACACATAAACACATTTTGCCCACAATTTATTCTTTTTATTCGAAGACCCGGAAGAGTCACCAGCATGCGAACTCGGCATTATCATGCCTGTAACGTAATACAAGACAATACGTTCAAGATAGCAGAAGTACTTGTTTCCAGTTTGTTCCACTTTTCACAAAAAAAAAGTTTTGTTTTCATAATGAATTTCTGAAATTCATTACGTGTATCATTAAAATTGTGTACAGTTGATATGTCACATACTTTATTCCTTACCTCTATGTTCCAGTATCGAGATGAAGCAGAGCAACAATCAATACAGGCGCCAAGAAATGCTCTTAATACAATACAATTCACGACATTTATTGTACCTCCCACATTTTTCAGCAGCGGGGTGACATTCCTAGGGAGTAACCGAACAAAGGAATATAAGCCAAACACTTTAGTCTACACTAAAGTGTTTGGCTTAAACTCTCCGTTGAGGATGTCACCCCAGTGCCGAAACATGTAGTTGTTTTTATAATATTATGAATTTTATTGCATTAAGTTCATTTGTTGGTGCGTGTATTGATTGCAAGAATATGCACGGTATTAATGCAAAATATGAAGCAAAGTGAGTAATACGTACACTTATCGATTCAGTATTTTGGCAAATAGGTCTTGGGTCAGTGTATATAGGCCTCCCTTATGAATGTAATCTCGTTGCGTCTCCATTTTAGAGATGACCTCTTAGTATGTGCACGAACGGTCATTTCCTCTCTGTTTCACAAGGTTAAACGAGGTCATCATGTAGTATGAGGGTGGACAGGCCAACACTTGGTATGCCGCCCGCTGCAGTGGTTCCCCGTATTGATCGAGGTGAGAGCGGGTATGCGCTGGGATCGGACGATAAACGGACGGCGAGGCGCAGAGAGCTGACAATATGAAATACAAATACGGCGATAATACATTATCTGTTCTTTAATTTCCTTCTACAATTACTTTTTCTTCTTGTCCGTTTAAGAAAGCTGTTTTAAGTCCTTAAATCCACTTTATCTGCTCCCCACCACATGTTACATTTGTGATCATAATCAAGGGGTTAGAGATGGGTGGGGTATGTGACACATGAGGACAGAAGAGGTGCATACAGGGTTTTGCTGAGTGAAATTCAAAGAAAGAAACAGTTTAGAAGACCAGGCGATAATGGGAATAATATTATAAAACATCTGAAGGAAAATCGGATGACGGTGACTTCACTGATTTGATACAGGAATGGAAAAATTTGAGTTTCCTTACAAGCACAGTAATAAAACCTCGGATTCCTTAAAGTTTATTGACTCTGTGTCAACAGCTGGCTTCTTAAGAATGACTTTGGTCCATGGATTCATTTCATTAGATTTTGAGTTCATTATAACCATGGCCGCGATTCAAAATCCCAAAATAAAAGGTGTTAAAATCTTGGAAGAAGACATATAAAGTCCCAGTGCACCCAATGAAAACATACAGGAGAGCAACTTACAGGGTGCACAGAAGTATATTTCAGTTACTTTTCAGTTGAACACCTAAGCCTCTTCATCTACAGGAAAAGAAACTCGGTACCCAACAAATAGAAGGCTAGGGGACTGAGAGGGCCATAAGTCCGGTCGGGTCATTAATGTAACTTCGGACAAAATGAATAAGAAATCTGTTACTCAATATTTTTTCATTTCAGTTTCATCAATATTAACTTTCATCTCGTCTTCTTCTTTAACGTTCTTTTTTTCCATTTTTCTGGTGCCAGCTTATTTTAGGTTTCCGATGTCTTACTTTCGACATACACACTTTCTTACTGCAAGGATACAGGTGCTTGTGGTGGCAGCACGCCTCTCTGTCTGTGATTGTCATAGTTTGTTGTGGCAACGCACTTCTGTGTTTATCGTCGTTTGCGATGGCAGCACACCTCTATGTCTGTGACTATCATCGCTTGTGGTGACAACACGCCCCGGTGTCTCTGTTTGTCATCGCTTGTGGTGTCAACACGCCTCTGAGTCTATGTTTATCTCGTTTATCGTGTTGAGTCAACTGTCATATTTTCATAAGAGGTGTCATATACAAAATTTAATAAAGCAAATTTTAGTTTCTTATCATGGATCTACCAACATGACATCCTTCCAACTTCTGAGGTGGAATAAGCAGATTGAAGCATTTTCCGAAAATGATAAAGGAACTTACCATCGGCCAGTTTCGTGTCTGTTGTAATTTGTATTGCTGTTATTCTGGCTTACTGCTCATTGCCTTTTCTTCTATTTGTTAATTTCTTTGTTGTAGTCGTCCTTTGTCTGTAGAGATAGAATGAATTAAGAACATCTGAAGGTGTCTGGACTGTGAACAAGGGAGACATAACGTGCATAATAGACTCGCATTACGCATTTCTCCTCCTTAATTACACTCATTCTTTATTCCTTCATATTGTTCCAGGAGTATGGGAAATTGTAATCTTTTATCCACGTAGCGCGAGGTCCTAAGGCAAGTTGAAGTGAAGGCAGATATAAATTGTAAATTAAAATTTGAATTGGAGAGATGGTTTACAACATGGAAATTATAGTTCCATTGTTCATTTATATTTTTTTTTCTATCAAATTGGAGTTCAAACGTTTCAGACTGTGCGCTGCAACTGTGCACAGAGGTGAAGACATGGTCACTCAATTAGTTCTGTTCATTATGTTATCCCTTCTTGATAGGCATGTTCACAACACAGTCAATTAAGACATTAATTTGCCCTTGCTTTGTGTTTGAATTATTAAGATCGTTCATAGCCGCATTCGGAGATGGAATGAAGGCCAGAAGCCTTGTCATCTTTCTCCATACTTCCACCAGCCCGCATGAAACAACTTGAATATCGACTAAAGAATTCTTGCAACATTTAGTATTTTGGATTCCTAATAAAAATGTCAACACGTCATATTTTTTTCCAAAATCAAACAAAAATAATACACATTTCATAAAAAGACGTTTACACACTATGTGATTGATCCTTGTAATGGAGGGAGTCTGTGTTCTCTGTGACGTATAAACAGAGGTCAAGGTAAATCCGACAGATTAAACGTACCTTTATTTTCAAAACAAGTACAGGAAACACGATAGCTAGCCCTTTGCGAGGAAAGTAATAAAAACACGCAATCCCCTTTTACAAATAAGTGCAAGACGTGTTACATCTCGATGTTCACGAGATTACTTTCAAATAAGTACAAAATAAAAAAGGCAGAGCCAGAGAGCCCGAAGAAATAGTTAAATATAAAAACGTATCGTTCCACTCGTGTGATACCTTGACGCTTATCTCCACTGCCTATCATTTATCTTTAACTTATGCTTCCATCACACAAGAAAAAATTAGGAAACCTGTGTAGGATTACAGAGGATGCTGTTATGCACCCGAAATCCGCAATAATTACAGAGTGTGTCACGTATTGATCTTCGTCGCCTTTACACAAAAATAAAACGTTTAACCTTTTGGAGCCGGAATTATTTTTTAAATTTTAGAACATCCTGTATATAAAAAGTGAATAAATCAGGAACCAAATATGTTAGAATTATGAAACAAACTGCATTTTGAAGAGAAAAAAACGGAGAGTATATACCATGTTTAAAGTAGTCTGTACCTGTATTTGTTGAATAAATATATAAAATGCAACGTTTAAAGGTTAGAGGTGCGGTACGACCTCTATAGTGGTTATTAGACGTCAAAGGGTTAAAACTGGGCTGTTTTGATGTCACACAAAACATAACAGCCTGTTTTTATAAGTTTCTTCAGCAGCACGGCAATTACATTAAAGTTGTAAATGCTTTTAGAAATACCTAACTGTGAGACATGATGTTCTCACAGCGCCGCTGAACAAAAATAAGTTTTTTTGAGATAAAGCAAAAGGTTATCGAGTTGTAAGAGGAGTTCGCTGCTTCCATATTCATTGTCCAAAATACTACCGAGAGCTTAATGAAGAGAGAGTACGATCCTCTGAAATGTTGGTAGGTGTCAGTCTTCAAAATAGCAGCCTGTTATTGATCTAAGTCTATCGGTTGCTCTAATCTTAGACTACATTTACTGTTACATTTTATGCGAGGCAAAATTAAAATTCAGCTGAATATTCCGTGTTTTAAGTACTCTGGCCTGAAACCGTGCGATATTACAGTAATAGTACGGCGTGTGGGGAAAATGGACAATGGTCAAAATGCAGTAAGGGAAAAATGGAATTGCGGAAAGAATGAATGTGAAAGCTTACTGTGCCCCAGATTTTAGGATTATATTTCGGTATGGATATGGAAGGAACAATGAAAAGGGTACCGTATAGTTTAATTCCCTCCACCAAAGCCAGCAACAGATATATCAGCTATCCAGGTTAAATATTTTCAAAAAATTTCAAAAACGGAAAATAAATTAAAACGTTAACCCAAATTGCTATCAAATATATAGCAGTCACACAAGGCACATTATTGTTAGAGGTTTTGTGTCCTTGACACTGCCAACTTTATTTGCAGACTTTTTTTTCAAATGAGTAAGGAAGAGGCTGTGGTATAAATTGTTGCGTTACATGAATATTTGTTAATCTGTTACTTCAGGACGTGAAGGAAATTTTCGACGATGTTCCAACTTCTGTGTAAAAATATTGTAACCAGTACTCGGTTACGGTAAACAAGACAGATCAAGCACAGGCACACGGGCCACATTGTACTGAGAACCATACTATATGCTTGAGTGTATGATGCCATAGTCTAGAAGAACTTAACCATCCAACACAAAGACTATAAATTGATTCTGTATAAATTATATCTACCTTATAAAAATAATATTAACTATGTTTAATTATAAACTTTTGACCCCCGCATACGTATTTTATATAAACAACTTACATAAACAGCAAATCGACTGCAGGTTATAAAAATTTGCATATATTATTTCACCACTTGTAGCCGGTTTTAATCTTGTCACAAGTACTCCCTGAAAATGGTATATTTTTACTGAAGCATGTCGGAGTATATCTCTATTATTGATATGTATTTGATATTTCGCATTTGGTTGTTTCAATATAGGAATATATTTTGAAGAATGTTGACGCATCAATCAGTTGCCCAATGGTGCGTAGCTCTATTGGGTCCTGTATACAGAGTCTTAATTTTGTTTACAAAGAAATTCAGCAGGTAGGAAATATTTACTTAAGACTAAGAGTTATCTCCGGAGAGGATATGAAATACAGAAGCATTGTTGGGAGCTGAAAAAGCCGGGTAAAATGTGAAGATGAGGATATAGGGCCGAGGGCATGGGAAAGAGAGGGAGGATTTCACCGAATACAAGATCACGATTTCCGGTAACTTCTAGCAACAGAGACGTAAGTTGTTTATGAGAGGAAGTTAAAGACAGAGTGGCTAAAGCCACATCGAAAATTATACATAGTTACTTGAATTATAACGCCCACAGACGGTCATTCTTCTTAAGCGATAAAACGTCTTGGGGCAGCGCCATTCAGTTCCCATGTTTTATGTGTAGACCTTTTTAATACACACGTTACATAGTTGAAAAATAGCTGATCAGCGAATTCTTAATTGGAGTTTGTGTGAGAGGAATGATTGTGGCCTAATTTGAGGTGTTATCACCAGCATGTATTTGTAGAAAGTGAGAAAATTAACGAACTATATAGATTGAACCAATATCGGGGTCAAGATTTCTACGCGGCGTACACCTGAAGGGGCGCAGCTCTGTTACTACTAGAATGAAAACTTTATTGAACAGATATCTAAATGCAACGGATATATGTGTCATCACACACCATCGATATGCTTTCATTTCACATAAGGTAAAATTAATATAATAATATTTTCAATAAGTGAGAAAGAATAACTGGATATTTATTCTCAAGTTACAACAAGGAAGATAATGTGTTTACAAAGGTTTACGTTGAGGCGCGATGGAGTAACCATTGTTGCTGCCGAAAAGCTATATATGTTAGTGCGTTTCTGTCGTCTTATTTATCCAGCACGCAAAACGCATGCGACGTGTTGTTATCATCTGTGCCCCGCCTGTCTGTAGATTATTTTGCCGCATTATTCAATATATGGTACGATCTTCAAATCAATGTTATTGAGTAAAAATATGTGTTGTGATGTTTTACGACTTTTTTCTGAAATACTTCTCATTCTAGCGAAATATTGTCATAAATTTACACATGTCTTCATGTAAAGTACTCATTATATTTGTCAGATTTTAATAAAACTTGAATTTTCTCGACATGATTTCGAAAAAAGTATTGAAATATCAAATTTCATGAAACTCCGTCCAGTGGGAACCGAGTTGCTCCATGCGGACGGACGGACAGAGAGAGACAGAAATGACAAACCTGACAGTTGCTTTCTCAATTTTGCAAACGCGCCTAAAATGTAACAGCAAGATAAAATCTCGTGAAAACGGTCTGTAGTGCTCCTTGGCTACCATTTAATGCCTTGCATCACATGTCTTATATACTTTAGAGAACAAGAAAAGAAAAAGCACCAACGGCTATGCTGTGATAGTTACATAAGAGACACAATCCCGATACCGTCAATTTACTGTGTCTTCTCTGCAGATATATTTCAGAATAAATATCAATGACATGGCTACACAGAGAGCATGCTTTACTGATTACAGAAACAGAATCATGTACATTCTATAGGTTATTTATCCTGCAGGCGACATGTATAGATCTTGTTACACAAAGAGAGATACAACACATAAAGGATAATTAACGGTGAACCTATTATAAAACGATCCATTACAGCGAAACGGGAAGAATAGTGGACTGAGGTTAGCAGCTGTGTATTGTGGATGGTCAGTTTTTTTTTCGGTTCGTAGAGTTAAAACACAACATCGTAGTGGCAAAAGAAAAATGCAACATTACATTAGTACCGAAACACAGCAATAGAGAGCTGCGATAAATCAGTAGTAAAAAGGGCCCGTGATTCGTGATTATTTTTACTAAACTGACCGGGATCATCCTACATTTCAGATTAATTTATTAAAATTTGTGCAAAATATTAATTTGTTTTATTGAATTGTAATTAACTGCGAGCAACGTAAATAAATATAGTTATAAAAATGTAAAGCGATATGTTCCCAGATTTTGTAGTTATGCTATGGAAAATTAGCCTTTTCGAGTAACACATAGGCCTGATTTTAATTATTAATTTTTTTCCAGGATATAATGCCTTTTGAAGGAACACGTGAGCACTGACATACATGTTTCTTTGCAACCATAATACAAATTTGTAGAAAAAAATACACATAAATAATAATTTTATGTTTTATACATTTTATCAATATTTTATTACAGTTTATTCTAAATTAAATTTGTTTACACAACTTTTTTACAACATTTTATTATAACTGTGTTTCTTTGTAATTAAATCCTCAATTAAGATACCTTAATGAGCCGAAAAATACACGAGAAATATTATAAAATACAAAATAGTTATTTATAATCATATGTGCAGTTTGAACAAATATTTTATATTTAATCCATTACACGAAATGTGTACAGCTTTTAAGAAACATAAATCTTTATTTGACGAGTCTCAAGCCTACATATTTAAACAATGGCTGAGGGTGATAACACGAGGTTTTCTCTATTATATATATCTCACATTAAATACTACGATCGCCGTCACACACAGTGTGGTTAAAGTGGTCCCGTTATAGGCCCGGTTTGGTCCAGAGGTTGGATACAGGTTTAGCTTTACTCTTCCATGACCGCGGCACTAGAAGGAGTGAGTGGTCAGCAGCACGCCCCGGCCGCACTTTACCCCGGGAAAGAACCGGTACCCATTTTACAGGAGGCTGGGTGGGCCCCAGGGCTGGTCTGGGCAGGCGGAAAATCTAGTCCCCACCGGGAATCGTTCCCGGACCGTCCAGCCCATAGTCAGTCGCTATACCGACTGAGCTACCCGGCCCACACACACACAATGTTGTTACTTTTCATTATGTCGGCTCCGTATACAATAGTTCTCCTTTATATTAGCCAAATATAAAGGTTATTTTTTGTTTGGATGTCGTCTCACATGTGTTTCTTCTCACATAAAATTCCCTTAAGTATTTTTTGCAAACCTGTGGTCTCAGTGTAGTTAAATCCTAGGGCAAAGTATATTTTAATTTTCTAAAACTATGTCGAAATTTAAGTAGGTGGAAAATTCAAATCTCTTCTAGCGCAATTCGAACCCGGCCTGCAGAAGGAAAATCCTGGCATATGTCTTATATGGAACTTTGGCTACCGCTGCCGAGTCTTGAAGGTAAAACGGTTTTAAGCACTAGGACGAACTGTTAAAATGGTGAAATATTAGGATTACGTTCAACTGTGATTTAGGATAAGTCTGTCTAAAAAACTTTATTGCGTCTCAGCACAGAGTCAGGTGGCCGAAACTGCTCAATACCACACCTACCAAGGTAGCTTTTGATGCAAAAAAAAAGAAACGTCGTGTAACAGTGGGTAGCGCTACTGCTTCATATTAAGGGAGAATTTTTTCAATTCCCGACTAGAATAGTTACTACTTCGATTGAGACTTTTGTGATCTGTCTCAATATCTCCAGGCAAATGAGGGGGAGAACCTCAAATTTTGTCACAATTGTGCCTTCTAAATTCTTTCTAATTGTGTCCTATTCGACACTACATGCTGAGCCGCTGCGAGTGTTGTTATATTAATAGGTATTGTAAAGCACAGAACATTTTTTGCCTTTTATGTTTTCATGTACGTGTCACTGTCAAAATAACGGCTTAAAGTTAAGGAATATAAACATTATTTTGTTTTCTCTAAAGGGGGTGATTTTAAAGCTTACTTTCAGTGATTTTTTCGTTAGGTCCACGCATCAATTAGTTGACAAAAACATGGGATTGCCCCTGAAAATTAAGGAATTGGCTCTGACGTAATATAGCGATGACCGAATATAGAAGAATGCAACTATAGGGCATGATTTACATTAAAGTAATTGTCAATAGACCTAACCTTTGTGTTTAAGACCAGTAGAAGGCGAGAAAGTTTAGAGTCTAATTAACAGCAAAGCAAGATATAGTGTCTTTTAAATGTATTTTCCTGCGTTTTACTCATTAATCAAAACATTGCCTATTTTCACGAAACTTCTAATTTTAATGCAGTTCTAACACCCAAATTTCTTGACACATATTCAACCGTACTTCTTTAGACCACTATTCAGATCACTCTCAAAGGTTATTAACAAAACTAGTGATTGCATTTTGCTAAAGTTTGGAGTTTCTAGTTTGATGTTTGCTCTTATGTAAGCCGTAATACTCAGTAGTCATTAATAGCAGTCAGACTAGGATCATCACATTATCTAAATTGTGGTTAATATTCTCCTAAATATCCACAAAAATTGGCAATTAATAAGTGTCAAAACATGTATATTTAAATATCGTAACTTGAACAACGATTCCGATATTAAACTATATTGCACATTTGTTTTAGGTGTTTGCAATATAGCCATGAATCTTATTTTTTACAAATTTAAACCTAAGGTACTCACAATTCAATGCAATGCCAGGCAAGTATAGGTAAAACTTTTTGTTTGTTAGCGACACACATTCCAAGCTTGATATTTTTCTATTACAAGATTTGTTTAAGATCGTTATAACACTCTTTTTCCAACATCAAGAAAGGACGTGGATTTTCAAGTTATGACACGTTATTTTCACGATGAGAAACAGTTCTTGAATTTTCCTTGTCACAATCGGATCATTATTTCGATTATTATCCGAAGGAAACGCTAATTTTGGGGATTCGAGATTAAGGAAATTTCTCCCATACCCTCTGCGCTACACATCAGTGACTTACAAAACAATGCACGCCCGTAAGGTACACTATTTATAGAGTCCTCTCCACCCCCCCCCCCCCCAACAAAAAAAGAAATTATTTCCCACCCTAACTCACAATTTACACAAATTC
>Ga0123357_10010394_pt1 | contig 11835 bp, 10 predicted proteins | sample TergutEmb28metaG_FD_89873 | JGI IMG/M metagenome (GOLD analysis project Ga0123357, IMG submission 89873) | Embiratermes neotenicus P4 segment gut microbial communities from Petit-Saut dam, French Guiana - Emb289 P4 | ecosystem: Host-associated > Arthropoda: Insects > Digestive system > Gut ...
AATTTAGCTAATACTCTTTTACAAATAACATGAAATAGTAACCCTTTCGCAGTCTCTAGCTATAGGGTAGAAATCTAGATCCAGCGTATCAGAAACTTTTCACGACCGCAATTACATGATTATCACATATCTTTGCATATAGCCATGTTTGGTCCATCAAGGTGAGTATGGATATTGTGTTTGTTATATGATGGCATGACACTCTTGTAGTATTTTAAACCTCTGCTTATAGGTGACCCACCTATCCTGTCAGACACGAAAACTCATTACTTACACTCTAAATATTATTTGTTATGCATGCTCCCCCCCCCCCCTTCCAAACTTCTCTGTCTGAATCCGACTGTGCTCCTTCTCCTACTCTTCTACAATTACTACCCTGACAGACCCATGAACCACAAAAAATTGATCACCTAAGACTCTGTTCATGGTAAAACAAAGACACTTTTTATGGGATATGAAACATAGTTAATGACTGTCTTAACATTGTATATACGATGTATTGCGTTCATATTAATTGTCTTTATCTAAACCAACATTTAATTTACCTATTGTACCTACCACTTTACCTTATATTCTCCTACGCGTTTCGGCACACGTCGGCTGTAAAACCTTGTCCGTGTTTAGTCAGTTGATGTTCCGAAAATCGAACAGTTAAATATGAGACTCCTTGAATAGGTGCATTAAATGTTGGTTTAGATAAACGTAATTAATAGTTGAGTACAGTTCTACCTGTCACATGGCTAATTGAACCATTCAATACCAACCGCGAATTTTTGTACAGGGCCGGAAACTTTGTCATATATACCTTAGTTTTACAATGGGGCATGTTGGCAAAGTCAGATGATTTTGTGCACACTTACGAGCGTTTTGATTTTCGTTTGTTCTGCCAATGTAATTCATGTTTCTTTTTAATACTTTGTCAATGAGCGTATTCCTACAATGTTGTGTTGAACACGTTAAGTTGACAGTCTGTGGACTGACCAGTCATATTTTATACGGAAGTGCCAATGTAAATATTGCTATCGGAGTGTGAAGGTTACTGTTAATGTTCGATGCTAATAGATACGATTTGGTACACCTGGGTAACATTTCTTGGTTGTGTAAAGTAGGTTATTTGTCTCAGATAAAATGGTTTAGGTTCAAAGGGAAGTAATTTAAGGTTTCAGAGTGTCGTCTGTCATACAACATAACGGTAGGCCAACCCTAAACCTCAAGCATGCGTCCGTTTCATTAGCTGCTGGCATACAAAGCAGTGTTTGTTTTATGTACAATGGCGTGTTTTCTTAGTAACAGGCACGATACAGCAATTACAATTCCAAATGTAGAAAAAAATGAAAATATCTCTATTTACATTATCGTGGTGAGAGTGGGCAGTATATCGTGGACGGTACCACATCGATATAATGATTTTGTCGAGCTACATGAAAAACTTTCCTCAGACCACGGAGTAGCAAAAGATATTTTACCACCAAAAAAAGTGATCGGGAACCGAGATCCAGCCTTTATTGAAAAAAGAAGAGGTGCCCTTGAAGTGTATCTGACATCCATTGTCAGTTTTCTTCAGCGTACGATGCCAAGAGAATTAGCATTATTTCTGGACTTTCATCTTTATGATATTTTATTCCTTCTGCAGAACTTGGCAATGCATTTCTTTATGGATGGGGATTCCTTGTTGCAGATATCCAAGAGTTATACATTCACTACTTTTCAGGTATGTGGGATTGTTAGATTATAGCCAACACTGTGTCACGATGGGTCGTATATTGCCAGCATAGCACGTTAAATGTATGTGTTTCTGGGTGTAAATTTAGCAGGTTCAGCTGCACTGAACTATTGAAGCTTGCCACCATAATGATGACTTTGTTCTTTTGTCATTTCTGGCATGGTATGTATGGGCTGGGATAATTCAGTAAAGCAAATGATTATGGACTAGATGACTGGGGTTGATTTCCTACAAGAAGAAGGGATTTTAGTCCTTGCCGCCACACCTTGACCAGTTGTGATGGCCATCCAGCCCCAAACCAATATATATGAAGGGGAGCCACTGGTGATACAGCAGCCAAAGAATGAAGTTGACCACCCACGTCACCTGCCCACCCTTGAATGGTGAGGTCTACAATGTGTGAAGCTTTATCCCCATTCTTTGTGTATGCCTTCATGTGACAGTAATAAGAAATAGGTATAAGTTTGCTGCTATTTTTTATACATGAAGGTCTACTGTCTTCTAATTGGTATGCTGTTACAACATACAGAGAAAAAGTATGCATGGAAGCAGTTTTCTAAATAGTGAAAGTTTGTTTCTCAAATTTCTACTGACTGAAGACAGATACTTAAGCACCTGAGTATATAATGAAATATTTCTCCTTATGTGTCATCTGAAAAATGGGGATCGCCTTATAATTGCACTCAAAGTTAAACATGTTCTGTATGGGTAAGAGTATTTTTCCTGAAAATTAAAGAATGGGAAGGGAAGGCATCTTTTATGTAGGGTTGCCCTATATTCAGGTAGGCATGTAATATCACTGGGTTTAATGCATCATTATTAGCCTGCACAGTTCTAATGTTCTGGCAGCCCATATTCTTTCTGAATCAGCACAAAATTTCAAAATGTAGACTTAATGGGTCAAACTAAACAGTCTGAGAAAAGTTTAAATTTCTCAGGGATTTTTTTGCTTTGTTGTTTGTACACAGAAGTACATTTTGTATTCCTAATTTTTTTTTCTTTTACTTCCAGTTGCATGCCATCAGTGAAAGATTGAGGCAGCCATGCCCTACACTTGAAACTCTGGATAACAGATTTGATTTTAGCCATGTACTGGATTTCTGTTGTCAACTTGTGAGTGTTACAATTAAAGGCAATAATGACCCCATTGGTACCAGCAATATTATACCGAACAATCTCTTATTCGAATTATCAGCTTTTAAAACAGTACAAACATTGAATGTAATTGGTTTTCCAGTTTCCAACATTTTCAGTATAGGTACTTTGCGCACTACTGTGAACTCCCTGAATGTTCACCATGCTGAACTTGAGGGAATTACACAAATTCTGTTGTGTGATGACTTGCACAAAAATGTGATTTATACAGGAGATTCTCACTCATGGAAGAAGATTGTTGAAGCAAATTTCAGTCACAATCAAATTGAAACTATAGATGAGGGTGTGAAACTGATGCCAAATATTGAACACTTAACTTTGAGTAACAACAAAATAGGTGCCTTGAGTAATTTGACATCATTACCTCATTTGTCACATCTCAACCTTTCAGCCAACCGCTTCGTTGAAGCAAATGATTTTCATATGAAGCTTGGAAACATACGTTACATTGATCTTTCTCTAAATAGTATTAGTTCATTGCAAGGATTCTCCAAACTGTATTCACTGGAAGGTCTCGATCTCACTGCAAACCAGGTATCAGATTTATCAGAAATTAAGCATCTTAGTAGTCTGCCTTGCCTGGAGAATTTAATCCTGACAGGCAATCCAGTTGCAATAGTTGTTGATTACAGAGTTCGAGCTCTGGAGCTGTTCGGCACAAGGGCAGCTGAAATTTGTCTAGACAATGAGAAGCCATCACAGAAAGAGCTGGACACTGTGGCAGTCTTGCAGGCAATAAGAATTGTGAAAGAAGGCAGAACTCCTACCTTAGTTCCTGAAGCCACCCATTTTCCCATACGAAACTAATCTTTATGAAAAATTCTTGTTACCAGATGTGTTATTTACACTGGCTTCTTTTAAATACTATGGCTAAAAGATATGAACTTCACTTGTTTTATTCCAATTGTTTATTTTCAAATATATAAATGTATATGTACAGATATTAACTACCTTGAATAGTGATTATGTTCATACGGTTATCCCCTGAAGTTACATTGTAGTTGGTTGTGAGACTGGTGTTGTTAGTCGAGACATATTTTACCATAAACATAGTGTTAATATGAAGAGGGTGGTTCCACACAGTCTCTTTTAACCAAGAAAAAGGGGATATTCACTGTTATAAAAAATTGACAAAAACATGAAATGACAAACAGATGACAATTTAGGGAGGAGGAACTTCCTCTGATTATTATCTCCAGTGTCTAACTACACTGGTGGCAACATGTGAATCCTTAATGATTTTGCTGCTTGCTGCTCATTTGAATCAATGTCATCAAACTCCTTGATACCAGTTCCAGTGACTCCAAACCCCTCATTCAGCTTTGAAACCATTATGATCCTATTTCTAGGCTTAGGCGCAGGTTCCTCAGCTTCTTCAAGGGTGCTTTGCTTCCAAATTTCAACAAGATTGTCAAGCATAAGCTCCTTGTCATTAGAGTTTAGCAACTCAAAGACATATTCAGCATTGTACATATGAATTTGTGCACTTGGCTTAACATATTGGGTCTGGGGAAAACAATGTAAGTCAGGGGATGATTGTTCTTTAATATAACAAGTATGGACCAAATATGTGACCTGTATATACTGTATAAGATATGGTAATGGACATTTCTGACAGCAGTGTTTATCTTTTTATATACTGTGTTATGTTGAGAACGTTTTGTTTGCAGAACTATTAAACAACAAAATAGTACCTAGAGGTTGCATTATCACCTGTCAGTGGTCAGTGAAGTGACGCTGAAATAAGGTGATGGTTAGAATGTAGATATGGCACTAAAAACATGTTCTAAAGCCTCTGTTAAATGAATTTATTACTGTCTTCCTTTCTATATTTATTTCCCCAGATACTGTCTTCTATATTTTCTTATGTGCTGTTCATCAGTGTATGATCAATTTGGAGTTTTCAGAGCAAATTCATATGTGGTATTGACCCATAATGTTAGGTTATTTGTAACACTCTGTGTAGATACAACAGTTTTGCTTCATTTGAGAACTGTGACTGAAACATTTAATAGTGCTACAAATATGACTCATTCATATATATACATATGCCAGCAACTGTAAATGAATCTGAAATAGTGAGGGTGAAAGAAGGTTATTCACATTGGTTATTGTACTGTCTAACATGAAGGTACAAAACAAATACTAATAATCAGGACAAGATTCCTGAAAAAAATAGAGATTATGGGGAACAAATGAAAGGCTTTATTAGGTTATTTAAATAGTCTTCTCTGTGATAAATGATTGAGGGTATTGCAGATATGTGATTTTTATTAATGTATACCAATGTTATAAGAAAGTTTGAAATTTAAAATTAAGTTATTTTTGTAACTCTTTTATCATACTTATATTTAATGTTGTTGAAACTGCAAATGTTATTAGAATCAAATAAGAAATTATAGGTTGATTGTGGAGAACCTGGTAAGAAGTTGTATTGAGCAAGCTGGTGCAGAAGTAGTGCTGTGCACTTGCATGCAGAAGGTACCTTTTTGAATGTCGGTTATCGTGGTGATCACAGTTTTCTTGGTTTCTGTGTGTGAATGGCACAGGATAGTGCCTTGAAACAGGCCATGGCCACTCCCTTCTATTTATTTTGGTACCATTCATGGTCATATTCCCATCTCAAAGAACCAACAAAGGATTACAGAATATGCACATACAGACTGTTATAAAACAGTACATAATATGTTACATATATGACCCTTAGCTTTTGTATAGGCTGTTCTGCATGATCAAGGTTTTATGTGTGACTTGCCATCTCAACCATGACTGCTGTTTCGTAATAATTTGTAATCACATGCCTGATTTGCTTTTTGTGATAAGTGAAGACCGTTCCACATGCATTCAAATCAGGCCCATTAGCTATCTAAAATTTGTCATGAGCAAGAACTTCCATTGTAAATACAAATATGAAACCATGGCAAGACCTGTCATTGAGCAGGTGGGATGAGATATTTTATTGATGATCTGTGGTGGTTAAGTAGGCCACTGGTACTGCAACAAATAGGAAGATGTAGCATCACTATCTAATCCCATTTTGAGCCACATTTAGCCCAGTCCACATCACCAAATCCTTACCTTCAGTAACTTCAATTTAATGTTATTCTCCACTTGTATCTTTCTTCCAAATGGCCACTTTACAGAATCCCTTCTTGAACCCTGAGGATGGGATTGATAGGTAGTTCCAAAATGTCTGTAAGAAACTACCACTACTCACTGCTTAATAACCCAGAAGAGTGCAGTTCTCACCTGTTTTGCAGCAGAAGCCAGAACTCAAAGAAACTACAATTTAATTGGAACATGACCTCCATATACTTAGCCTATTAATGTTAACCTAAAATATTTGTGAAGTCAGTATCAGAGTAGAAGGTAGTCCATATTTTACCATCTTTCTGGATTTTCAGTGGAGCACATTAAGTTACAAATTTTCCTGATGTTTCATGTTGGAATACATGATAACTGGTAGAGAATTGGGAAAATACTTGGCAGTATCTAGTTGACTTCACTGATAATTTTATCAGTTAAAAATGTACATGAACAAGATATTTATGTTTCCCCAGGGACTCACAGTATTTGAATGAAATCCTGATTTGTATGGCAGTGAAATAACTATTGTGTCAGACTTGTATGCACTGGAAGATGGAAAATTGACAGATCCTGAACTTTTTAGCTAATACATGGCCAATAATGTAGGACTTTCCATATACTGCCATGACTTCATGCATACAAGAAACAATCTTATACTAATAAAAAAAAGTGTGTAAGCTCATCTATGAAATAAGACTGGCTGTACAATTTGGATTCTCCACTTGCAATATGGCTGTTAAAGAACTGTGATGGAGGAGCTTAATTGGTATTAAGACAGATAGGCTTGTGTCTTCATGTAGTATGTTCATTTATTTTAATGTATTAAATCAATGTATATTTGTATTTTATGTGTTTTTATTTTAAAGAGGCTGTGATTTTAAAACTTTACTATGGAAGGAAAGGCAGTAGCCTCCATACTGACTATGGATATTAAATTGCACAATGATATCCAAATGCTTCAGTCCATGCAGTATAGCTAGCAACAATATTTACCCATTTTATACAGTTCGGCTATCCATTTGTATAATTTCCACTAGAACATATTTCAGCTACATTTAATTTGTCAGATATAATCCCTACGGTTCTCTGTTAGAATCCCGAAAACTGAACCTTGGTTGGCTGCAACCATCTCATGTAATATACCACTCTAAGATCAAATGTCAGTTGTGTCAAATTGACCTGAGTGGTTCTAAGCATCTAAATTCCTTTGGAAGCTTGAGTTCAGGGAAGAGGTTAGCCTTACGCCATCATTAAAAGAATTCTGTGCTTCCCATTACATTTGCAATTTACAGTTTGAAATAGGGTTTGAATCAGGGTGAGGTTCATTATTCCAGACATAATTTTGACCAATATGGATTTCTAGCAGAACCAAACTTCTGTGAATTACGTCTAAGGTATCTTCCTACCTGAGTCTACTGATGTCAGCACAGTGGTTGCCACCAATATAACTAATTACACAGTGGTTGTTGGACTGTCTGAATATATGGTAGTATCAGAGTCAGATTCAGAAGAAGTACATATCCTGTCATTTCTCTGGAGTACTTACATGCTCCTGTTTGTTCTGCTGTTTGTTGTTTTCCTCAAGGATTGAAACCTTTTTAATAGTTTCACAGTGACCTTCCACCTTCCTAACTCTACATTCTTTACCTGTATGGCCTGGCTTAAATATTCCATCTACTACATAGTAGTTTTTTTTTTGCCTTCACATACAAGTATAATGACTGGAATTTTATAACATAACATCAGCTGTCACTTCATTACATCATTTTATAAAATTTTATTATTTCCAACTCTGCAACTTAATACTACAACTAAAATCTGCTGTAGTACATTTCCATGTTTGTACTACATAATCTGGAGTTACAGCTGGTACAAATTTTATCTGTTTACTACCAATTTCCACACCAAATTTACATCCCCAGCTGTAATGATTCATTAACTATTACTATTCATGGAAATACAAGTTTTTCTGTGGCTGTCCATTTATAGTATGATATAGCACCATGGAAGCTTAACCTCACCACTAGACTGAGTTGAGTAATCAGCTTCATTCCCCAGCCACTTTAGTCGTGGGGAATAAGCCAACAGTACCCACAGAATATGGGGTTGGGTAAGCCTTAGAGTTGGTCTTATGAGGTGAAGGGAACTATGCTAAAAATAAATTTGAACATTTGGGTAACTGATCTTGCATCATTTCACTCAAAGCCAATTTCAATCACTGATTCTAAATGTGTAGTTCAAGGTGCCCTGTGGAAATATATTGGAAGGGGGGGGGGAACTTAGGACCTTCCTAAAAATGTTTAAAATAAATATCTGTATAATGACTGCACAAGTGCTTGGTATTGAGACTTCTCACCATTTTGAAAGCAGTCTTAAATCCAACATCAGCTTGCTGGGCATATCACAGCTTCATCAGTGCATTAGCAGTTGTTTTGAGGGTTCCTGTTGGACCTTAAATGACCCTCAGTGGCATTACTATACATCCCTCTTAACATGCAGGTCTCATACTTGATGTTAGCATTTATATAACTTCATTTTACAATATATATTCATATGTCATTGCTAGAATGCAGGACAAAATCACATTATCAACATATCTATGGGACAGAACAGGTGCTCAGTAGCAATGCAGGGACTAGATGCTTCCAAGGGTCATGTAACACAGAACATGAAAACTCTGAATTCAAATTTCTAATCTGGACAAAGATCCAGTGATCATATCAGGAGGCAGAGTCTTGCAGTTGCACGTTTATGGTGTGGTAGTGTACACACCATGTCACCTGTATGGGGAATGGCTTTTAACCGAACCGCCCAGTAACACCAGCAGGAAACATAAGAGCATCTTAACTACTGCTTGGTCAGTGGATTAGGCTGCTTGGAATGACATTTCACATGAATCCACTGGAACTTGGTTTAAAAAGTGCTGTTTATTAAACAACATTAATGGTCCTATAGGAAGTCGAAAAAGATGAAGACACTTCTTCTAGTGATGTGTTTGCAGTGACTGCGTGATGTGATCGGTAACTTTTTACTACAAAAATACTCTTAATATTTTAACTCTTATTATTTACTTACAAAAATTAAGCATGCAAACACTATGGAAGTAAGTAACTAAAAACTAACTAACTCACGCCATGCAGCAGAGTCATTCTAAAACAGCTTAGTTCCTCAGCTAGTCAAGAGATTTCCCACATTTTATACAACCTTAATATTCAGTACTCTTTTCACAAGTGCCTACCGTTGTCAAATCCTGAGTCAGATCAGGCCAGTTCATGTCCTTCCAACTGGAATCTTTCCCTCAAGTTTCCCCACAAAACCTGTACGTACCCTCTGCTCCATATGTGCCACAAGCCTTGTCCAACTTATTCTTGATTTGATCACCTGGATAATATTGTGTGTGGAGCACATATCTTGAAGCTCATTCGTGTGCAGTTCCCTCCACTCTCCTGTTACCTTGTCCCTCTTAGGCCCAAATATCTTCCTCAGCAACCTATTCTCCAACATTCTCAGCCTACATTTTTCCCTCAATGTAAGAGACCAAATTTCACAGCCATATATAACAGCAGGCAAAATTATAGTCATGTATATTTTTGGAAAACAAGCTGGAACACAAAAGTTTATGGACTGAATGGTAATAGGCATTCCCTGAATTTAATCTGCTCTTAATTTCTTCATACATGCAATTCTGATTTGTTAGTGTCATTCCCAATTATTTGAAATTCACATTTTCAGAGGATCTGTTACCTTTATTTTTCGATTTTGTCCTCCATTCTGTTCAAGAAAATTGAACATACATGTATATTTCTCAGCATTTACTTCCGTACCAATCTCCATATTAGCGATTGATAAAGCTTCTGTATTTTACTGTATAGTATGTATGTTTTTGCACAGTAAATTACCATCACCAGCATAGAGCAGAAACTCATATACCCAATTCAATTTCAAAGCCTCCTAGTATTTTTGAACCTTACTAATGGCATATCCTAAAACAAAGTTGAAAAGCAGTGGTGACAAATTGTCTTCTTGTTCCAGACCATTCTCAATTGGAAATGTATCCAAATATCTGACAATTTGGACTTCACTCTAGGTTTCATTTAAACACTTTTTTTAACCTACCTAGTTTCATTGGGAGAGCAGCCTTGATGAGTACACAGTATAAAACCTCCCTTCTGACTGAATCACAGGCTGTCTTGAAGTCTAAACACAGTTTGTGCACTGCTCCACACCATTCCCAATTTTTCTCAGGTATGTGATGAATGCAGAATATATGATCAGTTGTTGATCTGTTATGTTGAAATCCACACTGATGGCCCCCAATAATTTCATCTACATGTGGACCTAACTTCGACAGAAGAATGTTGGTTAAAAGTTTGTATGTAGTTGACAACAGTGAAATTACCTCAACAGTTATTACAAGCTATTTTATCACCCTTCTTATAAGCATGTACAATGACTTTCCATTGTTGAGGCGGTTTTTTTCTTATTCCAAACATAATAAGTTTATGGACTTCAGATACTGTCACAAGTCAAGGGGCTAAACTAGATGATGGACTGGCCTGATTCCATTTCAGTTTAGTACTGAAGTATGTTATAAGACAGATTAATGTCACCATAACACAGTAGCATATAAATCATCTCAGATCATGTCCTATGCCGATAATATGATCATTATATCCAGGTCTGTTCCATCAGCTAAAGAAATTTACAGTGATATGAAATCAGCATCCAAAACAATAGCATTGCATAGAAATGCAAATAAAACAAAACTGATTATTCAGACTCGCTGACCTAGAGAAAAGGATCAAAATGTGACTATTGTTGGAGATATAATAGAATAGTGGAGGACTTTGCCTGTCTGGGTTCAAATATACATAAAGGTGGAGACAAGTTTCATGAAATTACAAGAAGAATTAATCTAGTAAATAAAACCTGCTTCTCACTACTGCACACATTTAAATCCAAATGTGTACATAAGATGGATTGAGACAGTTGAGGAGGATTCCAAGATGATATTGGACACCAGATATTGGAAAGATAAGCAATGGATAAACAAGGGTGGAGAGATTATATTCAGATGGCCAAGGCCCAATACAAGGCTGTTGTGCCTTAGAAGAAGATGGAGGAAGAGGAGATGATGAGTATCATAATTATTAGCCCCATATATATTCAAGAATTGACAGTAGTGATTCTTCCAACTATTTTACGATGACACACAAGCACTAAGTGACATACATACCTGGTGATTGTGAATATGGGTATTTCCTGGAAGCTGAAGACTGTGAGGGGCTGTCTTATATTTGGGTATTGAATTGAATGGTATTTGGGTTCAAGCCCTTCTGGGCCTGATGCACCTAGAGCTTAGGACAGGCCCTTTGTGCCCTATGTTCTACTACTAACTTAGAGGGCCCCTGTTTCTTTAGCAAATTTCCAGATGGCCCCTATATTTAGTTTCATAATATCCTCAAGGTCCAAAAAGAAAAAGCCTAGATGTGAGTGTCTGAGTGAAGCCAGGGCCTCACACACACACAAAACATGAACTGAGGTTTCCTTCTCAGTACCACACTTCCTACAAATGGGGGTATCGCTCAGCCCCATTACATATAATTGTTGCCTCACTGTTTTGTGTCCAGTTAGAAGACCAATGACAATCCTGGATTGTGCCCTATTAAAGGACAATAATCGTGCCCTTGCAGCCAAATCAGGTCCAGAGATCAATTCTCGAGCCTGCCTTTGTGAGCTGCAAGGACCACACCACATTACAAAATGCTGGTTATCCATCCAGCGTTTAATCTTTCTTCTAATGTGGAGTAAGAAACCAACTAGATGTCACTTAGTATTATATTTATTTCTCCTTTATAAGTTGCTCAACA
>Ga0123357_10010395_pt1 | contig 11835 bp, 10 predicted proteins | sample TergutEmb28metaG_FD_89873 | JGI IMG/M metagenome (GOLD analysis project Ga0123357, IMG submission 89873) | Embiratermes neotenicus P4 segment gut microbial communities from Petit-Saut dam, French Guiana - Emb289 P4 | ecosystem: Host-associated > Arthropoda: Insects > Digestive system > Gut ...
CAGCATTTTGTTTAATGATTATACTTCTTTAGCCATTTAGACGCCGAGTTAAATCCCATCTGCAATCTGCTGGCATTATTAGGAGTTCACCCTATTCTCCACGTTAGCAGGATAAGGGTTAAATTTTTTTCTTTAAGTAAGGGCATGTGTAAACATTCTTCTTGAATATAAAATAAATATTTGTATATTCCGTGATATATATGTATTTTACGTAATGATGAATTGTTTCCCATCAACCAAGCCATATGAGATTATTATCGGTGTGCCTTTTGTATTTACTACTGTGTGTAGCATGCCTCTCTGCAGCAGATTCCTGCGTCACAACAAATGATTAATCTCTCACGAAAGTGACCCACATATATTGCTTTTTTTAATTGATAAAAATCAAATATTTTTCTTCCGAGGTTGTGGGCCGGGTAGCTCAGTCGGTATAGCGACTGAACTATGGGCTGGACGGTACGGGATCGAATCCCGGTGGGGACGAGATTTTCCGTCCGTCCAGACCGGCCCTGGAGCCCACCCAGCCTCCTGTAAAATGGGTACCGGGTCTTTCCCGGAGGTAAAGTGCTCCCGGGGCGTGCTACTGACCACTCACCCCGTCTAGTGTCGTGGTCATGGAAGAGTAGAGCTATACCTCTACCCACCCTCTGGACCACACCGGCCCTGTAACAGAATCACTTTACCTTCGCAGGTTATGACAGTACGTTTATATTTTATTGCGTTTTCAACGTCGAAGCTGGAATCAACTATGATTTATAGACATTTACGTTTCACTTACTCAGGATTATAAGTAAATTGCTGATGTGTAAAAACAATTGCCTTCATTTTGCTGTTTATATTGTCAGTAAAGAATAAAGGAGGATGATCTTGGTGAAATGTAATGAATTGTACCATTTTTTTTATTCACAGTAGTTTGTGTAATAGTGTATTGTTTAATACATCATCGCCCATAATTGTAACATATACCATATAGTCACGAAGCTGGTCTTCGTGAAGCTATTGGACGACAGCAGATTCATAAACATTCTTCCAAATAAGGATTTTTTTCCATACGAAATGCTCTTCAGATTTGAGACGGACACACAGATTCATATTCAGGGCATAAAATATTGAGGGAGGGTTGGGGGTGTTTTTGTACAAACTGCTGTTGTAACACGACTCTCTTACCCGGAGTGCTGATAAGTCCTTAGCCCGACCAGGAAGGAAACAAGTTCGGAAGCATGTCAGGGACGCGCGCGATTTCAACAACATCGAAACGCGAGCTGTCATCAAGTTTGTTTTCCTGCAAGGCAAGGCGCCGAAGGAAATTCACGCCATTCTGACAGAAACATTAGCTTGTTTCCTTCCTGGTCGGGCTAAGGACTTATCAGCACCACTGTAAAATCATATTTTCCCTGTCATCATCATTAAACCAAAATCCATTTTCGTTCATTAATTTCAGTAGTTTCATTTCCACCTCCTTTGAACGACTGCAAGTTTCATCAATATTTTTCTGGGAGGACTGTGAATCAAAATTATTGAAGAATAAAAAACCAACTAGATGCCACTTATTATTTTATTGTACTTCTTATAGGCTCAACATGTTTCGGGCACTACTATGCCCATAATCAGGAACTTGCGACTATAATGTTGATTACCACATTGGTCGTTTCGTTCTGTAAAGATGGAGGGGATAGTGTTAATGTAAATTTATGGTTCTTAGTGGTGTGTGTTCCGTATGGGTGAGGAGAGGGGGTTGTGTAGTGTCTTGGTGGGGAAACCGGAGGGAAGGAGACCACTGAAGAGACCTAGGCGTAGATGGGTGGAAAATATTAGGATGGATTTCCAGGAGGTGGGTTGTGGGTATATGGACTGGATTAGGCTGGCCCAGGATAGAGACAGTTGGCGGACGCTTGTGAGTGCAGTAACGAACCTTCGGGTTCCGTGAAATGCGGGGAATTTCTTGACTAGCTGCAAACCAATTAGCTTCTCAAGAAGGACTCTACACCATGGAGTAAGTAAGTAAGTAAGTAAGTGGTGTGTGCTCGGTGTGAAGTTCTTTGTCGCTTTGTTGTAGCTGATAACCAGTTTCTGTTAATATTAATAGTTGTGATCCTTTATGTATAGTGATCTAGTGTTCTGTTGTGTGTAGTGAGTTTCGTTAGTGGATTGGTAATTCGATGTGTTGTTAGTGTTCATTAGTATTGTGAATCTGAAATTATACGTACCTTGGCTTGCAGTATGTTGGAGGTTATTTGCGGGTAGGCTGGAGTAGTGTCCGGGCTGCAGGCTAAAGCACAACTGGTCTTTTCATGTAGTATGTGGGGGCTGTTCATTAGTATTGTGAATCTGAAATTATACGTACCTTGGTTTGCAGTATGTAGGAGGTTAGTTGCGGTTAGGGTGGAATAGTGTCCGGGTACAGGCTAAAGCACGACTGGTCTTTTCATGTAGGATGTGGAGGCTGGGGTTAATGGCCGTCTTAAATAACGGGTTTAGGTCACATCTAGATGGTTTTTTATTCTTCAATTATCACAATGATGCACGGTCCAATAAACATCAGAATCAAAATTATGTTTGGTAACATCTCTTCAGTTATTCCATCTGGGTAATCTGTAGGTAAGTTTAGTTTAGCCTTTAGATAAAATGCATTGGTAAGTCTCGTGTATAATATACACATACGCGCGCTTTTCTGCAAGCATTCCCTTACCGAATTTTACGTTTCGTTGACGCGCATCCCTGTATAAACTTTTAAATAAAGTCAACTTGGTGCACAATTTTTCTTAGTGTGTTTATTTCTTTTCTCTACATGTTTCGGGCGACTATGTGCCCCTCATGAGGAGAAACAGCTGTGTTTATGCGACACTTGGAACTAGTTATTCTATATGGATGACTGTCTGGTAAGCAGGGTGGAATGAAATCCCACATTTTCATTCCACCCTGCATACGAGACTGTCATCCATACAGAATAACAAGTACCAAGTGTCGCATAAACAGTTCTTTCTTCTGATGATGGGCACACAGTCGCCCGAAACATATAGAGAAAAGAAATAAACATTCCCGATGGTTTCATTGGAATTTTTCATTGACATAACCCTTCCGGCCGCATTATGGCCCGGGGGTTGAATCATCCTCAAACAGAAATGAGTACCAGGAATATTTCCTGGGGTAAAGGCGGCCGGTGCGTAGGGCTGATAAAATTACCAACTTTTTGTGCCAATTGTCTTGAAATCTTGGAGTCTCAGCCTCCTGGAACACTCAAGGCCTGTCCAGGCCTGTAATGGAATTGCTTTTTTCCTTGCCGGTTAGAGACTATATATTGTGCCAACGTCTTTTAAGCCAAAGGTTTCAAAGTAGACGAAGGCAGCGGATAGAGGCATCAGATTTATACTGCGCTTATATTTCGTTATGGCCAGCTTCTAAGTAACCTGTGGCCGGGCTTGAAATAATGTATACTTTCTTATTTCATGACCCACATGAAAAATATATTTTTTTCAAGGAGTATCTTCAAGGTTCTTCACCAGATGTGTAAATATTAATGATATTGAACAGGTACAGACTCGCTACAGGCTGGACCGTTCGGGGTTCCAACCCTAATGGGGTCAAGAGATTTGCTGATCTCCATGCCCGTTCATACAAGCCCTGAGGCACACCCAACCTCCGGTACAAGGCATCCTGAAGCTGTTTCCCAGGGGTTAAAAGTGTCGGAACATGGCGTTGACCGCTCGTTCCAATGTAGGACCGACGTTAAGAATGAAAACTACAGCATTGCTCCCCGTCTGTGTTCCTTCGTGGCAGGTTACGGGGAAACCTTTACCTTTAACTTCAGAAGGTGAACAACCCTGGGAGCATTTAAGGCAGTATCACACGCCCAGAACAAAAGACAGTGTCTCACGTTAATTTAATGTACATTACTCTCATAAGAACACAAAAGGAGCGTTATTATAAATACATGCAAGTTAAGTGCAGTTCAAGTTGACCTCTTTTATCGCCTAGCGAAACCTTTATACAGTGCGTTCGGAAAGTCGCTGTGCACTTAGACTACGGTAGAGTCCAGTTGAAATGTGATGGCACACGATGACGCACGGGAGGGGCAGTTCGGAAATTCGCTGTGCGCTTATAAAACGTGTTGGAAAGTGATATCCACTCCATTCGCCAGTTTCCCCTTCACTTCCGCTCCCGTGCGTCACCGTGTTCCATCACAGTTCAATTGTACCCTAACGTAGCCTAAGTGCACAGCGACTTCCCGAACGCACTGTATCAGTTCACTGCACTGTTCGCACCAACTATGTCACACCACGACATGTTTTACTAAAATGACGCAGCTGCTGCATGTACAAATAATAATTCTGGGCACGTGGGCTGCTCAGGTGGTCAGACAAGTGCGTAACTTTACACTGTTTTAACAAAACTCCGTCTGTGGTTTAACTGTAGTGGTGCTTGCCCCTGGATCGCCACCACCCGCACGTCTGGACCGAGCTTCCACCGCTGCTAATTGGGCCTCGAATTCCTCCCGCAGGTTCCGGGCCTGCTGTTCCACTATAGAGGTGACACTTTTCTATTGCTTATCCAGCCTCTCTTCCAGCTCTGTTTGACTAGCGTACAAGTCACATCTTTGTGTTTTGAGCTCCTCACTGATAGCACTCATACAGTTGCCCATCTTGCCTCCATGACATGTACTTGAGTCATGAGGTCAGCTCTTATCTTGCTCATGTCAGACTTCAGTTCCGCACATATGTCACTGTTCTGTGCCTACTGTCCGGCATCAAGTGCAGACATATCCGTCTTCAGTTCTGCGGTGGTAGCACTTAATTCACTTTTCAGTTCTTGGAATGATCCATTATTAGCTGTAGCGCTGTCTTGTATCAATATTCGTTATATCCCACTTCTGACACCAAATGAAACAGAATGGCCTTTCGTTAACGAATAACAATGTTTATTCGTCTTATTCCTCAAGTTCTCCGTGCTATTAGAATTAACACTACTGGCTCGCCGCTAATCTCCCACACCGTACCTCAGTCGCAAAATCCACTTCACCACATTTAATACACACACACTATCCCACATTCGTTCTCCGGTCGCTTGCACGCACACACTACTCCCGTTCCTACAAGACTGCCCTGCCCTTTTTTTCTCCAGTCTTACCTCGCTTCGGTGCACGAGCATTCTGGAGGCATGATGTCACGAGCCTTGCGGGAAGCCATGCTGCCAAGAGGAACAGCGTCATGTTACAGTACATTGCCTGTCTTGATGGAAAATCAGTCAGTAATAAAAAAATATGTACTGCTTTTTAATTTAAAATTTATTAAGTGACTCTTTATCTTCTCCAAACATTGATACCAAGAGCCAAATCTCTTAGCCAGTTGCTAAACCGATCTCCAAACATTGATACCAAAAACCCTCAATCTCTTAGCCAATTGCTAAACCGATCTCCAAACACTGATAACAAAAGCCCTCCATCTCTTAGCCAATTGCTAAACCGATCTCCAAACATTGATACCAAAAGCCCTCCATCTCTTAGTCAATTGCTTAGCCGATCTCCAAACATTGATATCAAAAGCCTTCCATCTCTTAGCCAGTTGCTAAACCGATCTCCCAACATTGATAACAAGAGCCAAATCTCTTAGCCAGTTGCTAAACCGATCTCCAAACATTGATACCGAGAGCCAAATCTCTTAGCTAGTTGCTAAACCGATCTCCAGACATTGATAACAAAAGCCCTCCATCTCTTAGTCAATTGCTAAACCGATCTCCAAGCATTAATAACAAAAGTCCACATTCTTAGCCAATTGCTAAAGCGATCTCCAAACATTTATAACAAAAGCCCTCCATCTTTTATCCAGTTCCTAACCCGATCTCCAAACACTGATACCAAGAGCCCTCCATCTCTTAGCCAATTGCTATAGAGATCTCTAAACATTGACAACAAAAGCCCTCCATTTCTTATCCAGTTGGTAAACCGATCTCCAAACATTGATAACAAAAGCCCTCCATCTCTTAGCCAATTGCTAAAGAGATCTCCAAACATTGAAAACAAAAGCCCTCCATCTCTTAGCCAATTGCGTTAGAGATCTCTAGACATTGATAACAAAAACCCTCAATCTCTTATCCAGTTGCTAAACCGATCTCCAAACATTGATAACAAAAACCCTCCATCTCTTAACCAATTGCTAAAGAGATCTCCAGACTTTCATAACAAAAGCCCTCCATCTCTTAGTCAATTGCTAAACCGATCTCCAAACATTAATAACAAAAGCCTCCATCTCTTAGCCAATTGCTAAAGCGATCTCCAAACATTTATAACAAAATCCCTCCATCTTTTATCCAGTTGTTAAACCGATCTCCAAACATTGATACCAAAAGCCCTCCATCTCTTAGCCAATTGCTATAGAGATCTCTAAACACTGACAACAAAAGCACTCCATTTCTTATCCAGTTGCTAAACCGATCTCCAAACATTGATAACAAAAGTCCTCCATCTCATGGCCAATTGCTAAAGAGATCTCCAGAATTTCATAACGAAAGCCCTCCATCTCTTAATCAGTTACTAAACCGATCTCCAAACGCTGTTTCCAAAAGCCCTCCATCTCTTAGCCAGTTTCTAAACTGACTACACTCTCCATGATCCTGTAAACACTGTACTGGCCAAAATATTTGCCCTGAGCCTGTTTTACCTTCAGTGTACCCCTTGTGTGAGTCGGTTTCTAACCTTTTTCCTCCTAACTCATGTAGTGCTGATAAGAAACTTTTAAAACTCGCTGGCAGTAAAAGCCCAGCATGGAGTTTCCACAAATAATGCCTCTTTTCCTACATCCTCGAGTTGCCTATGTCGAAATGTTTATACCACAAAAATATAAAACACAACTTTTTAGTGTTATTTCAGTTTATTTTAAACCAAACCTAGTAGTGACAATACACCGCGTTTGGAGTAATTGACGATGAGTCAGAAAATATTTTAGCTGGGGATGATACAGTGGTACCAAAACTTGCAGTGAGCGTCATTTGGTGAAAGAATTTTCACAATGAACATTGTGCAAACACGTGAGGCAGGAAGTCCAGAAATACAACATCCTTTGCACAGCCGCTCCTCTTCTCACTTAAGGGTTGCATTGAACGGAAATTTGGGTGAGTCGGATTTTACATAAGTCGGAATTCCCCTTAATGCAATTCAGTTCACTCATGCGCATGAAAGATTATAACAGTGTGCTTCAGAAACGTACAATAAAAAAGATTAAGTCAAGTGCCAGTACAGAAGAGAGTATAATTTAATGTAATTAATCATCCCTTTGGGGACAGTAATAAATGATAGCAATGATGAAACGGACGAAATCCGAGCTAGGATCCTGGCAGATAATAAAGCCTACAGCTCCCTGCAAACCATATTTCGATCTAAACAAATCCATCGAAACAACAAAATAAGATTGTACAAAACATTAATTAAGCCAATATTATGCTACGGAAATGTGACCTGGACACTAAAACAAACAGCAGAGCAGATGCTAAACACGTTTGAAAGGGAAGTACTTAGAAGAATATATGGCCGAACACAAAGTGGGGGGGGGACACTGGCGTCCCAGATGGAACAGTGAACTGTACAGTTTATACAATGAGCCATACATAATGCAGGACATTAAAATCAGAAGATTAGGATGGGAAGGTCATATAATAAGAATGGAAGAAGAAAGGATTGCAAAAAAGGTTTTAAATGGAAACTTCTACACCACAAGACCAGTGGGAAGACCAAGAACCAGATGGGCGGATGTGGTCCAGAGAAATGCATTACAACTGCTGGGGATAAGAGGATGGAGAAGAGCTGAAAATAGGGATGAATGGAGGCGTCTTATGAAGGAGGCCAAGGCCCGGAAGGGGCTGTAGCGCCATGCATGGATGGAATCATCCCTTTACTATCTAATTTGATACGCGTTTTTTTAAAGCTTGCACCGGCCAGCAAAAATTTACTTATGTAGATTGTTACTTAAGTCGGGAAATACCTGTATTTGATATTAACAGTAAACGTTTTAGGTGTAGTCTTTTGTGTGTCGGTATTTTTTTTATTTGGCCAGGGTCTCCTCATTCACGAAGTTTCTAGATCACACACAGCGACGCACCACAGCCGGTAGGACTCCTCTGAACGGGAGATTAGCTCGTCCCAGAGACGTGTACCTGATAGCATTCACAACAGACAAACACCCATACCCCCGAGCGGGATTCGAACTCACAATCTCAGTAGGCGAGCGGCCGCAGACCTACGCCGTAGACCATGCGGCCACAGGGACCGGAAATGTCGGCATTTCGCAGGTTTAAACCCTGCTTTATATGATAGCGTAATGCTATAACTAGTCGTCAGCATTTTAGATTGCTTTTTATGCTTTTATTACTTGACATTTTGCTGTCCTGGCCTCGACACTTGATACTAATTCCTGTGTGTACGTATACACTTTGGCTTCTCTTGCGAGCACGCCTTGCGGCGGAATATTGGCAGGCTGTTCCCGCCACATCCAGCTGACATAACGCGATGCTTGGCTTGCGGCTAGGCTGTTTAAAAACCCAGTGTGTAACAAGGCAGGCGATGTATAAAAGAAACATTGATGCGTGTTCGCGTAACCATTATTGCCGTGGAAAAAACAATAGGTATTATATATGTTGAATATGTAAGAACTGCGCTGTTCTGAGTTCTTACCCATACAGTACTGGCAATTCCTTACCGACGTTTCGGGACAACCTATCGGTCCCATCTTCAAGGGTCAAGAATCCGATCCCTGATCTTTGAAGACGTGTTTGAGAATAGAGTCCTGGGGAAGGTATTTGAGCCTAAGAGGATAAAGTGAAAGGGAAGTGGAGAAAACTACACAATAAGGAGCCTAACCTTTTGGCGCCGGAATTTTGTTTTTAATCTTAGCGCACCCTGTATATAAAATCTGATTTATACAGAACCAAATACTGTAGATTTATGAAACAAACTGCATTTTGAAGAGTAAAAAACGGAGAGTATATACCATGTTTAAAATATTCCGTACCTATATTTGTTGAATAAATATATAAAATGCAACGTTTAGAGGTTAGCTGTGCGGTACGACCTCTATAGTCATCGTTAGGCGTCAAAGGGTTAATGATCTGTATTCCTCACCAAATATCATTCGGGTAATCAAATCGAGAAGAATGAGATGGGCGGGGCTTGTAGCGCGTATGAGGAGAGGATAGGTGCGTACAGGATTGTGTTTGGTAGACCTGAGTGAAAGAGACCACTTGTAAGACCCACGCATACATGGGGGGGGGGATAATATTAAAGTAAATCTTCAAGAAGTGAGATCGAGGGCACAGACTGGATTGATCTGGCTCAGGATAGGGACAGGTAACGGGCGCTTGTAAACGCGGTAATGAACCTTCGGGTTCCATAAAATGCCGGGAATTACTTGACTACCTGAGAACCGGTTAGTTTCTCAAGAAGGACTCTGCTGCATGGAATTAGTCAAATACGAGTAGGTTAGGTTAGGTTAAGTTGTCTGGTTAGTTGGCAAGTTAGTCATGCATTTCCGTGGTGAGGGCTACTTCTGTTGTTAAGAGACAGCGAGTAGTTAGGTGTATCTGTCGGCAGATGGCAGGATGTGTCTCACAGAACCCCGCCATGTCGGAAGTTCATTTATCCTGTTGTTTTGTTTTGTGTCACAAAAATATATACTAACAAATTAAGCCGTGCCGTTAAACAAATCTCCGTCTGATACATTCATGCAGTAACATGCAGTTTTGTATTGCTGTTGTCAGTGTAAATTAAATTAACAAATTTTATTATAATTTCAGCACAGACGGTTGGAAGGTAACTTGGCCAGCTACGTGACCTGGCAGTTCTGATGTCTCTGTTCTTGTACAGCACAGCGACAGTCACAGCACACCGTCACTATATCATTCGGACAGTAATAGCTGTGCTAAAGCGGCTTATATTGTGTGACAAGGAAAGGGTGAAGGGCTTTCTATATTTAGTGTTCTCGTATTCCACAGTCACAGCGAGATAAAACAGATGTTTGAGAGCAGTGAATTCGTCTAAACTAATCCAGTTGTAATAGAACTGAAGCATCGATTATCTTGCATTATCAGAAAATGCTATCTGACACTGACATCTGTTTAAAAGCTGTGGGCATCAAGATTCATACAAGACATTGTCAGCAGTAAGAAGAATGTGCGTTAACCGGAACTTTGTAAGCAGTGTAAAAAATTTGTGTGAGCTTGTGATGAGCACGTTGGTTGACTGCCGAGCGAGTTGCTGACAACAACATAAGCCGACTGGTAGCAGACTGGACATACTTCCCTACTGTATTCCATAGCGGTAAGTGCATTATTATTATTATTATTATTATTATTATTATTATTATTATTATTATTAGGGCCGGAATAGTGCAGTCGGTATAGGTATTTTTACGGGCTGGACGGTCCGGAGAGCGTTGCTGCGGGCTGGACGGTCTGGAGAACGAATCCCGTTGGGTGCGAGATTTTCCACACCCGTCCAGACCGACCCTAGGGCCCACCCAGCCTCTTATACAATGGGTACTGGGTCTTTGCAGGGGGTAAAGCGGCCGGGGCGTGGAATTGACTACCCACCCACATCTAACGCCGAGGTTGAAGGAAGAGTAGAGCTATACATCTGCTCCCACTCTGGGCCGTCGTAGCCTGTTCTAGGTTGAAATTTATCTATTATTATTATTATCATCATCATCATCATCATCATCGTCGTCGTCGTCGTCACTATAATGCAGGGTATTTGCAAAAGTGTACCAGAAACAAACCATGTTTGTAGGGCATACAGTGCTGCAAGCGTTCCGTAGTTATGCACCATATAAACTACGATATTTCTTTCCATATCAGGCCATTTCTTTCTTTCCCTTCCATATTTTTGTGTATACTTCAAGTTTTTATGGCTTTGCCTAGGAGTCAATGGTCCACTTTGACTTTCTTCGGTGCTGTATTATTATTATTATTATTATTATTATTATTATTATTATCTTATTGTGTATCATCACGTAGTGTAAATACAATACGTAACAATAATACAACACGTCCACACACAACGTATTGTAAACGTGCTTCCCACACGTGACAAAAATATTTTACGTAAGTGCGAGATCTCGGCCATAAATGTTTTCCATTGCAATGTATAGCAACAGCTACACTAATTTTCAACTCTTGTATTTCCGAAACGCGAAGCCGGATGACGTCTATCTGGTGAAGCCGAAACATGTAGCTTTTTTGGATTACTGTAATGTAGTGTTGTGTATAGATGGATTGTCTTATTGTTACTGTATTATTATTATCATTATTATTTTATTATTACTGTTACTATTTTTATCGCCTTTATGCAGCGTATTTACAATTTTTTACCTGCAAGATACCTCGTTGTTGGTTTTTTTTTTAATTTATTGCAAAGAAAGTATATATAGAATATTCAAGCACAATCTACAGAATTGTTCCCTTAACCGATTTGAATAAATATTTACACAATGACACAAGTGAAACAGAAGTGAATATAAATATCGGTGTAAATAGCGGAAGCGCTAGGAATATTAGTATCAATCACGGCAGGTCTAGGGTATCGTATATAGTGTTGCAGCTGTTCTGTGTCTATGCTGCATGTAACCTCCCTTATTTCTTCCCTTGTTCAACTCCTTTTTGTTTAGCCTCCTTATTTTAGTGCATAGTTGGGGCTTTCAATACCAGTTGATGGTCCGCTTTTGGTTGCCTAGTTTTATTATTATTATACGATATGGATGTCTCTTGTCACAGGCCTTTTCTTCCTGGTACTTCTCTTGAACCAGCGGTGATCCCCACTGCTCAGGCTTCAAGCTTCACACTGCAGTACTTTCCGTA
>Ga0123357_10010396_pt1 | contig 11835 bp, 9 predicted proteins | sample TergutEmb28metaG_FD_89873 | JGI IMG/M metagenome (GOLD analysis project Ga0123357, IMG submission 89873) | Embiratermes neotenicus P4 segment gut microbial communities from Petit-Saut dam, French Guiana - Emb289 P4 | ecosystem: Host-associated > Arthropoda: Insects > Digestive system > Gut ...
TTGCTCTACGTTATTGTCGTCACTCCCACTCTCCTTCAAAGAACGCAGCGAATCCCCACGCCCGAGATTCGGACGATATCCAGGATAAGTCCAATCAATCGTGTCGTTGGAGGATACAACAGTTCGGTGCAGAATGTTTTGTCTTTCAGTTTGCTATCCAAAATTTAAAGATTAAGTCAAGCTGAACTATAATTTTGTCTGTTGTTTTGTTTGGGGGTGAAACTTGGTCGCTCACATTGAGGGAAGAATGTAGGCTGAGGGTGTTTGAGAATAGGGTGTTGAGGAGAATATTTGGGCTTAAGAGGGATGAGGTAACAGGGGAGTGGGGAAAACTACATAATGAGGAGCTTACTGATCTGTACTAAGCACCCAATATTTTTTGGGTGATAAAATTGAGAAGAATGAGATGGGTGGGGCATGTAGTGCACATGGGGTAGAGGAGCGGCACATACAGGGCTTTGGTGTGGAAACCTGAGGGAAAGAGACAAAGCGGGAGACGTAGATTGGAGGATAATATTAAGATGCATATTCAGGAAGTGGGATGTGGGGGTATGGACTGGCTCAGGATAGGGACAGGTGGCAGGCACTTGTGAATAGGGGAAATTTCTTGACTAGCTGAGAACGAGTTAGTTTCTCAAGAAGGACTCTGCTCCATGGAGTAAGTAGGTAAGAAAGTAATAAGTAAGTAATTACGGCTTTTGCAGAAGGCCTGCTGGCTGCTTTCTTTGTGCTTATTTCAGTAAACTGTTGAACACTGATGTTCAGTATTCTCAAACTGCAAATGTAATGACGCTTCCTCTGGATCCACAGAAACAATATCTTCAAACAACTTCATCTGAATGTCTTCTTCTTGACACAAAATAAAATGTCTATCACATTCTTCAATTGGAAGATAAATTTGCTCTGTGTATTCTTCTCCTAACTGCATGCTGGCACTGAGGGATTGGCTGTGACCAAGTGGGAAAGTGACACATTTCACATTTTGACTTCTGACTGCTTTTAAGTTACAATTTCATTGGAAGTTTTCACTGCAGCAAACATTTTAAAAATCATCATTTTGTTGAAGTTGAATGTTGTGATCATTCAGCTGTGCTGTAATATCACAATATAAAAAGACGTCATGATTCCAGAACTCATTTTCAAGCTCTTCCAATTTTACTGGCTCATTTTCTAGGAATTTTGCTATCTCCTATTTCAAAGTAATAAAATACCGAAGAACTCTTCCTCAATTCAACCACCTCACACATGTGATAGATTAAGTCGCTGCACTTGGCACCCATCTCTTCAAGAAAGTACTCTAGAAAAGAGGTAGTTTTAACTGGAAACTACCACTGACATTGCATTCTCAAATTTCCAGATTCTGCTACATAAAACCTGCAGATGTTTGCTTACTTGTCTCCTGATAAATTCTTCAAGAAGACCAACTGCAACAATACTTTTTCTGTACAAAGCCGGAGCACCAACAGTACAAATGGCCACAAAGTTTGTAAAATCAAATTCCCACTTAATCCATAAACTTTCTCACTTCACTGGAGATTTCTTGCTGGTTGTGTGACCTGCCATATAGCATATGCCAGCAAGTTCTTCAATAACTTCAAAGTTTTCACAACACCTCCAATAAAAATGAGAAGTTGAGCAGTGTCTTTTGAATCAGTGTTTTCATCCAGAACTAGGGAGTAGAAGCAGAATTCACTCTCTGCTTCGACTGACTGCTTAGATTAGTAGAAATGTCACCTATTCTTCTTTGTAGAGTCAAGTGTGACAGACTGACATTCTCACATACTCCCCTCCTTTCTGGACAAAAAGCATCAACATACATTTCTGTAAAAAATTACCTTCTGTAAAGCGTTTCCCAGCAGCAGTAACTTTCAATGAAATTTGAAAGGTTACCTCAGTAGTCACAGTGCTCAATCACACATAACAGAGGGGATGATTAGTTCCCATTCCTTGAACAGTGGGAGTCATGCCATCATGCACACACACTCATTAGCATGGCCCTGTTCAAAATCCACTGTTGATGGCAACATTTCATTTTCAACTTTCACAAAATTAGAGTTTCTTTAAAAATATATATCATATCAAAAAGTTCTCACAGGCTGAACAGTGAGCCCCAATGGGCCACATGCAGCCCAGAGGGCATATTTTTTACAGGCCTGCTACAGTTGATGCAATGAAGTTGCCATACAGTATATATTTGCCATACATTGCCATACAGTGTTCTACACTGTATGGCAACTACATCCTGGGTGAACGGCAGGTACTCATTACAGACACAAATCTACTACTGTGACACTAATTATTCCACAGATAGCACACAATCAGAAATTCTCTTCCTTATTATTATTATTATTATTATTATTATTATTATTATTATCATCATCATCATCATCATCATTATTTAAAAATTTATCACAGCAGAAATGGTTCTAATAGATGTTTTAGTTATTAAAAGGCCTTTGTGAAACAAATCAAGTTTTGTACAATGATCAGTTTTTGATCAACCAAGTTCAATTTGTGCTTCATGTATTGTAGCAGTGACAATGGGCTAAAAAAAATGAAATCTGTCTTTCAGACTTTTTAAACTCCCAATACAAAAATGAGTTCAGTAGTTTTACAAATGAAACCAGCTACAACACAGGCAGGCATGTGCACAGGTGTGTGTGTGTGTGTGTGAGAGAGAGAGAGAGAGAGAGCGCGCGCGCTCATGCTTGCACACATGGAAAAGAAAGAAGAGAAAATTTCCTGTAAGAAGGCACCTTCATTGCTCGTATCACTGGATCATACATGCTGTCACTTCTTGGAAAGGCAACAATCATGGCATAGCACATATTCACCACCATCTGGAGACAGGTACGACTTGAATCTGAATCCTCACGAAGCAACTGTGCTGTCACATCAGGGATTTTGTTCAGTATCTGCAACAACACAGCATAAAGTAATATATTCCTGATTACATCACAATTATATTACACATTTAAGAGACTCCGGTTTCTCACAGTAGTGAGTATTAAGATCACAGTCTTTTGGGATACAAGACTGTAGAGTGGGCTGCGGAACTACAAAAAGTCACATCAAAAAATCTTACATATTAATGTTCCACTGTACATCTATGGCCATATTTAAAACAGTGAAACTCCTATGTTTTATCTGCATATGGGACAAGGTTTTTGTACCTTTTTTGAACAAAGAAAACAAAAAACACTGTTTAACTTCATTAAGTCATATAAAACAAGCTAATTGCCACACATACAATATGCATAAAAGGCATCATAATTCACTAATTTCACAAACCATAATTTCAAACAAAGATAGCATAACATAAAATGGGTTTCCAAGCATGACATACTACATCATCTCAGAGTTACTAAAATGGCAGATGTTTTCAATAATAGATCACACATTACAAAATACTAATCACCAAACATATTTACAAAATATATATCATACAGTAGAGTCTCCAGTCAACTCCAAAGTGAAGATATACAAGTCATGCAAGACCTACATTAACTCCCATTAACAATTAAGATTATATCAAATTCCAGCTATGCAGTACACTGGCAAATAAGAAGTTAAAATTTTAAAATTAATAATTATTCACCCTGTGCTATAACTGTAATTTAAATTCCAACAGCATCTACAGAAAAAAGTTAATATTCAGCACTGCAAACACATCAAATAGCATGCTACTGCCTACACTGAACAGTACCTTGTGAAAAATGTGTGGGGAGTTCCTGCATGATGTACATATACGCCAGACGACATCTACAACACCAGAACGGACGGCAGGAAGCATTATGGCTGCAAACAAGCACTCCACACTAGATACTGCCACATCCATCAACACATCAAACCGCTGCTTAGCCTCTAGGCCATCAATCAGAGCCAGAACCCAGGGGCTCAGACATGCAGCACGAGGCCAACAACAAAGCCACCCACACAGAGTGTGGAGTGTGCGGTATTGACCCTGGTTGGCCTGTACAATGGCTTTCACACACTTTGGGATAAAGTATGGATCCACCAAATGCAGTACTGCTGCCAGTGCAGGGCAGGGCTCAGTTGCGCAGTCTATCAGTGCTGTATGCAAAACTGCCAGGCACCTGAATACCAGCTCTTCATTGCACTTCTCTGCTTCCTCCTTCCAAAGTATGACAAGAAGAGCCTCTATACATCCCATCTGGAACAACACAATCATATAAAACTTATGTATACAAATATTTTCACATGTGTGAGTTTTACCTAGTGTGCAGCGTCACATGATACTTAATTTCAGTAAGTATTACCACACAAGTATGGGATGCAGAAAAACAGTCTAGCAGTCTACATACATAGGCTCTAATCACTGTCCAACACAACCACTACATCTATCATAGTTTGTTACACTATATCTGAAGAGTTTCAGGTTAGTTTACTGTCAGTGACTTCCTTAGGTTTCTAGTAGAATTTTTACATTCCTTCTTATAGCATATAATAAATTACCCTTACTTTACACTGCTTCAGGGCCATTTTGGTGTTAAGTCACAGACTGCATCAGCACTTCTCTCAAGCTGCAATGGTTGCAATTACCTTGTGATCATGCCTTATACTAGGGGGTTTCTTCAATATAGCCAGTCATTTATTGTAACTCTTACAGTGTTTCTTTATGATCAGTGTGTTGGATTTTTGATATCTGCCAACTCAGTTTCCTGTTTACCCAGCTGGCATTTGCTCAGCTTCTATTTATGCTATACGTGTGTGGATGCAGCCAGCATCATGGATGCAAGAACATGGTACACTGCTACTGGAAAACTACTATAGAGTAGGACTGGCCACAGATGTTAATATGGTGAATGTGCATTACATGCTGGATATATAAGGCTACAAATACACACACTCAGGTTGTGTAATACTCACTGCTTTTCCACTGTAACAATGGTTGCACGATCACATCTCAATGTTACACTGTATGTACACTGTCTGTCTTGTCCAACCCTGTCCTTAACCTCCTGAATGATCATTTCAATCTATACTTTTTATTCTGAAAACCTGGGAGCATTCTTGTTTTCTTCCATGTGAAACATGTCTGTGCCACCATATCAGTTTTATCAACATTTTGCATGATGTTTCTAACAGGTATCCACAAATTTTCTGTTAGTCGGGCAGCCATGTCCAAATTCTAGGTGCCAGAAAGGTGACATGAAAGAGGTTTCATAAAGAGGAACCACAAAACTGGAGTGACCTGTAAAAATATTATCTGGTACCTACTGCTCAGTGCATGTGAACTGACACACTTTTTGTAGGTAAGGAAAAACATAATTATGCTAAAAAATATTAGTCACCACCATACAAAATTTAGTCAACTGGGCAAACAGGTGCTTGGGATTTGTGCACCCCTGGATTCTGGTTACAGATCTTATCCTACTTTTTTCATTTATTAACATCCTGCCAAAAATTAACAGCAAATAATCTGCTTATGTTTCAGTCTCTGTCACAGCTGCTGTGCATGTCAAACTATGGAAGTAATACTGTTTATGTAATACAACTTAAATTTCTTATAAAATAAAGTTACAATAAACTGCAAAGGTAAATTAGTTCCTGTGCAGTTTATAAAGACATATGGATGCATGGACATGTAATTCCACTCATTCTTAACTCTGACATTCGGTGGATGTTGGTGGTCAGATTCATTCCCAAGCTGCTTTACCCCCAGGGAAGAAATCCAAGTACCCAATAAAAAGGGTATTGGATGTACCACAGAACAAGTTTTAATAGTGTGGAGAACAGGAAAATGCTACCCCTGTACAAATTAAACCACAATTTCTCCCTTGTCCACCCTGTAGCCCAGTAATTACACCAACAACAATATCCCAGCAATGATGTTACAAGGGGGCGCTGATAAGTCCTTAGCCCGACCTACTTCCCGATGTCATAGGACGGAATCAATAGTGTCATAGGAAAGAGGGGCCTGTTCATGTGCCAAATTGCAAGTCTTTTCTTGTTACAGAGGCTGAAAGGAAGCATGTCAGGCAACGCACGCGATCTCAACAACATGGAGACGTGAGCTATCAAGTTTTTTTTCCTGCAAGGCAAGGCGCCGAAGGAAATTCACGCCATTCTGATAGAAACATTAGGTGAACATGCACCATTTTATGCCACCGTCAAACACTGGGTAGCCCAGTTTAAACGCGGTGATATTTCCACCTGTGATGCTCCTCATCCTGGACAACCCAAAACAGTGACCACGATGTAGATTATTGATGAAATTCACGAGCTAATGTTGGAGGACCACCGGATTTCAGCTAAATCAATAGCTGAGCAACTGGGCACCTCACGTGAGTGGGTTGGGTCCATCATTCATGAAGATTTGGACATGCCGAACCTCTCTGCGAAGTGGGTCCCGAAATGCCTGAACACGGATCAAAAACGTCAATGGTGCCAGTTGTCTGAGCAACTTTTGGAATTTTTTCAGTGCGATCCAAATGATTTCCTGTTGTGATTGGTGACCATGGACGAAACCTGGTTATATCACTATGACCCAGAGACAAAGTAACATTCAATGGAGTGGCGGCATAGCGTCTCACCCCGCCCCAAAAAATTCCAAGGGCAAAAATCCGCTGGAAAAGTTCTTGCCTCAATGTTTTAGGATCAATGGTATCTTCCTCATTGATTACCTTCCAAAGGGCCAAACTATCAATGCGGATTATTACTCATATCTGCTGGTGCAACTGAATGACATTTTGAAGGAAAAACACCGCAGGAAGGTCACCAACAGGGTCATGTTTTTGTATGACAACGCCCCAGTTCACTAGGCACTTTCAACTCAGAAGAAACTGGCCTACCTTGGCTTCCAATGTCTTGATCACCCACCCTATTCTCTGGATTTGGCCCCGTCAGACTACCACCTGTTCCCTGGACTGAAAAAACAATTGAAAGGTCGCCATTTTCCGTCCGATGCAGAGGTCATTGCTGCCGCAGTGACCTGGTTGGAAGAACAACCTTCTGATTTTTTTTTGAGTGGCTTGCAAAAGTTAGAGCAATGGGCTAAGAAGTGTAATGAACTTCGTGGGGAGTATGTTGAATAAATCCCGAGTTTGGTTGCTGTAGCTTGTTTCCTCCCTTGTTGGGCTAAGGACTTATCAGCACCACCTCATACAGAAAAGCTTTGCAAAACTAACTTTGCCAACTGACATTTACAACAGTGATGTGGTATGATATACTGTTGCTCTATAAGTAGCCATTCATTTTGCAAATCCACAAAGAAAAACCCTCAGTTCATGGAAACTGTCATTCATTATCTTCATGATCAAAGGTATACAATCCTGATGACTGAAATAGTGAGTTTCCAAAATGGAAATCCATTTCCCCTTTACATGGCTGACTGCCTGAGAAGACCTCACTGTATTCAATTACTATGAAATTTCAAATCTTGTATCTTCCATACCTGTTTAACAAGTTGTGACACTTGTGAAGACTGGGGCTTGGGCATAGGTACCTCCGCAATATTTGAAATCACCACTTCACAAAGCCTTGCCCGTTCATAACCTACTGGAATGCACTGTGGATACTCGCATAGAAGCTTTGAAGCACTTACAAGTACACTGATGTCACCTTGGACATTCTTTATTAAAAAATGTGTAATTCCTTTTCTTACTGCTTCTTCCATGGCTAAGACAACAAAATAAGAAACAATGGAAAGAAAGCGATTAGAGGAAAAACTTTACATTACATAATCATTTTAATAAATGATCGAACTCACATTAGAGAAACAAATACAGTACTCATTCTCCTCCATTCTCACCACCTGACACTAAAAAGGATATCACAGTACCTCTCCCTTTACATTCTCAGCTGATTTGTAGCATTGACAAAGAGGAGATGTGAAATGTAGGCATAAACATACCTACGTACTTGCATTGTACAAGCCTACACACACACACACACACACACACACACATTCACGCACAGACCCATGACTTAGAATGATTATTCGATGTGGCTTAATGCATAAAATACACAATATACAGCTAAGTATGATTCAAAATATTATTCACTTAAAGTTTCCACCCAATTCCAACATATAAACAACAGCTAACTTATACTACATAAATACAAAAACTTTTGTAAACACAAAGTCTCAACACTACAAATTCATCAACAAAGCAACAGGGGTGTGTATTTACAGAGCATTGGTGAGTGCAATGCAGCAACCCTTGCACCTCAACTGTTTCTGATCTTTCTTGCAACACTCCACCTTATACGCCAACAGCAGCATGGTGCTCCTAGTGATAACCATGCCCAAAGTTGCTTAGCTGCCGTTATCTAACACGAATCAATTTAGTCACCTGGCACAACTGTAGTGTGTAGGTAACTATCTATTTAATGTGTCGGGGAGCAGGTGGCAACTGTATACTCACACTAGCCATGCCCATTCTTTCACACTGACCCAATCATAGCTACAGTAACCACACTTTTTAGGGCTTTCTTAATATAAACTGTACTACAATAACAACATTCTTGTTTCTTACATAATTCATATTTTACATATCAAAAAACTGTATGTCCTGACAGCCTGAATTTTCTTGGCTTAGTAAAAGCCAGCATTTTGATAAGTTAGGACATTTGCCAGTACAGGTGGAATGGCGTGTCTATGGGTAATATGTTCCAAGACCTACCGCAGTTACAGAAAACCGCGGATAATACTGAACGCTACATATAATGTCATATAACGTGATGTTCGTGTAACATGCATAAATACGGTAAAGTTTAATTGATAAATTATGCACAGTAAGACATTATCAACATTAAATAAAGTAATAAAGTGTACTGTACACTACATTGTACATTTGCAGTGTAATTTCTCTCTCTCTCTTGTACCTATGAAAGTAAGGGATTCTGACGTTTTAGCCTAATCCTCAAGAGACGATCAAGCAATGAAAAAATACAGTACCTGTACTGTACAGTATCATGTACAGTTTCAAGGGATGACAGAACAATACAAATCATGCTTTTCCATCAAAGCACTGCATAAGCATGAAAAAATGTGTTACTGTTACACATTTTACAATGAAAATCATATGTATGTACCTATACATAACCTGTAATAAGAAAATTTTATTTGTTCAAAAAATATCTTAGTCTATTGTGGGTATTCACTGACTTCTCCATTCTTCTTGTTGCTTTCTGAACACAAACACTATGATAACGCAGCAACTAACTGCAACAGCGAGAATGCTAAAAGCAGAATGGTGGCAAGTTTGTGGGGAAGTGTGGGTACGGGGACAAAGGAAGATGAGTCAAGTACTGGGCGCGTTTGGACTCCTGGATTTCACCATGTTATGGCCCATTCTTGCTTGGCATGCATTTTTAACCTTATGAACTGTTTATTTCTTTCATTTTCCAAATTGTTTTTCGGGCCGCAGCCAACCGTGGATAACTGAAACCATGGATACTGAATCCGTGGATATGGAGGTCCAACTGTATATTTTAGAGACCACTATACATTTTCTTAGGTTGATGAAGTTTACCAAATGGACACAGGTTTGCAAATATACATACCTATGTTACATGCTAAACAGCAGATCTTAGTGTTTGATCCAAAATCTAGTGACAATTAAATGACTGGGGCCAGGATTTCAAAAGATTTATGTCAGGGGCATTGTTCTAAACCCATTTAACCACGAATGTTTCCTGATCCACTGGGGAGCCCACTGGAGCTATAAGATCTTCCATACGCAGAACGAGTCTAAGCATACCCACATATTGTAATAAGCACTGATTATGTCAACAATTACAGCAATGGCATCAGTACAACAGAGCACATCTTACAAATTTAACACAGTTTCCATACCTAAGTAGTAAGTTACTACAAACAATTCAATAATAACAACAATAACAATTTCTAAAATGAATGTTAATTCTTGATACTGCTCACTCCACGCAACATATAACAGCATAATTCAACAAGCTGAAGTCCACATATATATGATCCTGTGCTAAATTCTGTAATAGTAAGAAGAGTAGAAAAGCTACTAGGTCATAGTGCTTATCCTCACAAGTACATTGCAAATTAAGATTATAATAAATTTGTACACTATACGTTGAGAAGGTCTGAAAAACTTGTAAAAAATTTTAAGCCAAACATATAATCAGTCAATATATGTTATTTTATAATTGTTATTTTTTATTAGCTTATATACTTACATACATAAAGGCTCCTTTAGGTTTTAAATTATGTAAGTTTTAAATGTTACTTCCTGATAAAGGTGGTGGACTGCCCAAACATGTAGGAGGGAAAATTGTATGCATGTATCTTATATGCTGTTTATGTGCAAGTAGTTGGTATTCTAATAATAGTTGGTATTCTAATAATCCGAAGCACAATTGTTGTATGCTTTCCTAAGATCTCTTAATATACATGGTATATGGGACTCCATGGCTCTAGTTCACTGCAATCTCAGAAGTTTATATAGCCACCATGTCGTTAATATCAAATGCAGGACATTAATACAAGACATTACGGTGGGCTGCCGTGGCATTACATTCATGTCAAACTTCATAAATAGTGAGTTTGTTCAGAACTGAAAGGGACAGATATGTGTACAAGCACATGTGCCATAGCACAGTGATAACAATATGCCTAATTTCTTTTCCCTTATGACGAGAAACGAAGCTAGAATCTGGTAAACAAATACTTCTCCATTTTAATTTAGAAATGCAAGGTAAAACTCACCTTTCTTTGTTACTCTGTGTGTGTGTGTGTGTGTGTGTGTGCACATGCACACACATGAGAGTGAAAGAGGTATGGAATTACCACGAAGGAAGATACAACGTTCCATACCTGGTGAGAACACAATGCTCAGGGTCCAAGCCACAAGAGCAGGTACCTCTGCCCTATTACTGGATGACACATCAAGCTCTAGCAATTTTCGTAGCAAGGCAACATTCAGCAAATCTGCCACTGTGTTCTGCTGGAATTCCTTCAAGTGTTGCATCACTTTCCATCCTACTGCTATCACCAATGATCTGTCTCCCTCCAGGATCCACCTACAAAACCAATATTGATGTTATACACACACACAAACACACACACACACACATATGTATATAGTGTACACAAATATATGTAGGTGAGTCACGAATTATCCACAATGTACTTTTTAAAATTTATGCGACAGCAAACAGCAATAGAAAATGTGTAAGCAAATCATCTTCCTACACAAATTTCCTGCTTTTCAATACACGTAGTCCAAAAGTGAACAAGTTTCTGTATACCATGGGAAAAAAGCGTTTTTGGTTGAGTGGCACACCATGCATGCACAGATTCCTTCACTTCTTGATCACTAGCGAAATGGTGGCCTCTTAAAGCATCTCTGAACCAAAGAGGTGGTAGTCTCAAGGGGACAGTTCAGGGCCATAAGGAGGATGTTCCAACACCTCAAAGTTCACTTGCTAGATGGTTTCTACAGTTTGAATAAAAGTGTGTGGATGGGCGATGTCCTAGGGTGCATGAATTACTCAAAAATCTTGGAGCCATGTCAAAGCTATAAGCACTAAGGTACAAAAAAGTTGCCATGGTGACCTGGCATCCAACAGTTGTGCACCTCTGGTGTAGCCACGCAACAGTAAATCACGTTTCACACACAGTCCTTGGCATAGGCTTCAAACTGCTCGCTTCTGGTTTTCATCGAACTTCGCCGTATAATCAACACTATTTGCCGCTGTGGCCCTCTCTTGATAATGTACCAGTACCGATCCTTCCGAAGAAAAAAAAAAAAAAAAAAAAAAAAAAAACCCCAACAAAAAAAAAAGAAAAAAAACACAAAAAGACAGACGATTTTTTAACACACAAACAAAAAAAAA
>Ga0123357_10010398_pt1 | contig 11835 bp, 7 predicted proteins | sample TergutEmb28metaG_FD_89873 | JGI IMG/M metagenome (GOLD analysis project Ga0123357, IMG submission 89873) | Embiratermes neotenicus P4 segment gut microbial communities from Petit-Saut dam, French Guiana - Emb289 P4 | ecosystem: Host-associated > Arthropoda: Insects > Digestive system > Gut ...
CAAGAGAGGGAGTTGCGCGGGGTGGGGGTGGGGGCGGCGGGGAGGAGGGGCGGCAGCGAAGGAGGTGAGGGTATAAGTGGGGGGGGGGGGGGGGGGTAAAAATTCAATAAAGTGCCTGTAGACCTAGAAGCTGATGCGCTCTTGAACCTACAAATGCATGCGCGCTCGTGCGCACGCACATAAGCATGACAGGGATGATGATAAAGTGATTATGCTGTGTTTATTAATTACATTATGATGTTCCGGACATGGCCGTTTTCGAATGGCGGAGAATTAAAGGCTATGATGATAAGGTTTTTGGTGTGCTTCCTCAGTACCCCCAGGCGGTTGCCTGAAATGTTTTACTGCCACCTTCGAAATTTCTTCTCGTTCAGAGTTCTTGATTCTTTCAGCTTATTCCAAGTTACATAATTGCTGTATAAGTAGGAATATTTATTACCCTTAATATCATTGTTGCATAAGGAAAGCACGTTTGTCGGTGACTTGAGCATATATGAAGGTACTAAATTTGTTTACCATTAATAATATTTACCACAATAACAGTTACCCGTATTGAAGCTGTACATCTCATACTTTTCATTTTTTCTGCATCGCAGAACTTGGGAATTTGATAACTAGCCAAACAGTCAAACGTGTTTCCTTTACGGCATCGTCTTTATGCTCGTGCCAACTGTGCGTGGACACCAGTGTTTAATTCCATGCACTCTGTAATATGATTCGTATGTTTAGGAACTTTTACCAAGTCATCCTTTAACCGTGAAATTACTTACCTGGTTTCTTTTCTACAATGGGGTCAGCACTTTTGTAGAGGGAAAGTATTGGTAATGAGCATCTGAACTGCGTGTGTGTAAAGCGCATACATTCGTTCTCTAGAATAGAACGTGTTGACACAGCTGTAAGTCATATGACCTGTATACTTGAAGTATCTGGTTTAAATCTTTGCTACAGAACAGGCTCAGACTTTCCTGACTTTAAAATAATCAAAAGACGAATCCCAACTATCTGGTGGTATCGCTCCCGGGAGCCGCGAATATGCTGGACGGATCTTTGAATTTTGTTGACGACATTGAAAATTACAGCGTGGTGACAACCGCTGAAGTAAAAAGATAAGAAAAATACAGGTTTACTTGGTATAGTGGTACTTATCTGACGTCAGCACATTAAATAAATCGAAGCCAGACATAGTTCTTATTTCATTTACCTTATAAGAGATTAGTGGTTATATTGTCATGACCCTATTTATTGTAACTGTCTCTAGTCACTTCCCATCGGACGGGTAATAAACAAAGTGCTCATATTCTATGACGGGTGTCCGCAATCCAATCTGTAATATTTCCCTTGCCTTCTTTGAATACGATGAACACAAACCTAATATATATTAACTGCAGTACACTGAACTAAGATGCGTAAACCCCCACCTTCGGCAGATTGAAACAGCGGCGAACGCAGCGCTGCCTGCCGTCACGCGACTGGTTTTGGTGAGGTAGTTATACCGAGTTGTCAGTTAAAATGATGGCGGCATTTCATTTACACTAGATGTAGTGTAGTATAGAAAAGCCATGGCACAGTTATCAGACCCTCGTTTATGTTACGGAGGTTAGGATAGGTTTGGCATTGAGCTGGATATCATGCCGCAAAATGTTTTGATCGAGTTGGGATTGCTGACACCTACGAGTTCTTGTCTGTTGCACTCTGCTCATAATGATGGCATTCGTGACCATTCTTTTTTAAGATCAATTTATATACGACTGGAATTCGAGTTCCTGCAGAAGCGAACATTTTTCTGTCCGCGGCAGCGTCCGTCCTAACTGGCAGTGGGGGCTACCCAGCCTTCTAGCTGACGGATTACGGGCGCACTTTGCATTGGAATAAAGCAACCGGGTATGAAGTTGATTACTCTTCACCGTCTAGTGGAGAGTTTAATTTGAATGTGTACTTGGGACTTCTCCGTATATCTTCATGGCCTGGTCCTTGTTTAAGCAGATGGATAATTTACCTCTACCCCAAATTATTACTACGCGTTATTTTCGTCAACGAACAGCATCCTTATAGGCGCGTTCGCAAAATTGCGAAAAGCGTCTCTTAGCTTCGTCATATCTGTCTGGCCGCCTGTCCGTCCTCATGGAATAATTCGGCTCCCACCGGACGGATTTTCATGAAGTTTGATATTTGAGTATTTTTCGAAAATCTGTGGAGAAAATTCGGATTTCTTTAAAATCTGACCAGAATAGCTGGTACTTTACGTGAAGTCTTATGTATAGTTTTGATAATATCTAGCTGAATTATTTTTACAATGACATGTTTCAGACAAATGTTATAGAGAAAATACACACATTTCTTGTTAAGTAACTTTATCCCGAAAATCTTAACGTTTATGAGATAATCTGCAAAAATATGTTAGAGCCAGACAGGTCACAGGTGACAGTATATTACGACAAATGCGCTGTGCGTGCTGGGTAACTAAAATTACACATACTCGAAATATGTAGTACTTCTTCCTTTTCCACGGCAATGCGGTCATGCGAAAGCGGTACATAGTACGTTCATTGCCTGTCTTTATACAAAATAGAAAGAGCACCAGGCACAGACTGCTATGGCACGATTATACGCCGTACATTGTAGTGCTCCTTACTTTGTTGACACTTCGCTTGTGTTATCTTAAGTCGCAGTACCTGCGTTGCTTAAGTTCTATCTCTTTGTGTTTTGAAGCAGACAAGACTAGAACCGAACCCAAGATTGAAAGTCACGTTAAAATATTTGTAAATTCTTCTCCCTAACTTCGTAATGCATGTGTAATCCTACTGAGGGGGGTGCTGAATATCCCGCGGGGAATAAATTGAATTTTAATCTTTTTTCGTGCCACATCCTCTTAATTTTAAACGCTAAAGCTTCATTTCTTCCAAAACTGTTGCTGATGTACAGTACGTATTATCATAGTGGCACAGGATAGTACGTGGTATGTCTCTATCCTGGCTTGCTTATGCTCCCTCTGATTGTTAGTCTAAAAATCAGGCTTTCAGCCTGTTAGTACTTTTCGAGGTGCATCAGTGGTACAACACCCGTCGCCGATAAAACTGTTGGTATGATGCAACTAGCATATTAAGAAATTATAAATTGCCCATAACAATTAATATGCTGATAATTATTCATTGTACGATCCTCTAGGTGCACGTACTGTACAAACGAAGCCTTCAGGATACCATGAGTTAAAGAGTTAAGGAGCTAAAGTAGCGAAAGAAGTACCGTGCAACAGAAACGTGATTTAGGAAACTTATTTGTCTAAAATGATTAAGATCTTTAGATTATACTCTAAATTAGCACGAAGAGCTGTTACAGACGTTGTCATGACACATATTAAACCGACTAAATACGTATATAATCGAGACTCATACCGTCTTGGTACATTTAACTCCTATATCGTAGGCGCGTTCGCATAAATAACGAAAAGCGACTATCAGCTGCGTCAGATCAGCCCATCCGTCTGTCCGCATGAATCACTTGACGAATTTTTGTAAAATTTGACACTGGCGACTTTTACGAAAATCAGCCGAGAAACTACAAATTAGATTAAATGGGACAACAATGTCTGTCACTTGACACGCAGACCGCAGTGCGTATTATATTGTTGTCTATAGACTGGGGAAACAATTTAGTCAGTTAGGTTCGAGATTTTAAGGCGCTTTCACGAAAGTTAGCTTCGTAATGTCTATATCCGTCTGCCTTTCCACATACGTCAGCGCTTCTCTCACAGGATGGGTTGTCATAGAGTTTGCTTTAGGAGACCTCTACGAAAATCTGTCGAGAAACTCAAAACTTCGCTAAAGTGGTACAAAAATATCGGGAACTTTACAAGAATTCTTAAGTGTGTTTCATATTGACCGCAGCGACATATGTAGTGCAACAATACATAGGCGCATGGCTGTCCTTCCATGGCATCGCCTTCAGTTTTTGTGACAATACTGTCAGCGACGTCGGTACATCAATAATACAAAGGGAATGCATTGTTGCGTTTCCGTGGCTACAATGTTTATGCGAACGCGTCAGAATGATACGTTATACGTACTTTGCCGTCCTTGTTAATCAGTTACAACATAATTGTGTACAAGTTTCATTTAACATCAACAAAAGTGGGGCCTACAGAAGGTTATTGCAGTACAGCCGTTACAGCAGTAACAGGTATGTGTGTGTGTGTGTGTGTGTGTGTGCAGTAAACATGTGAATAATTATATTGCCATTCACAGTAAACTTTGAAAGTAAATAAGAAAATTGCGGCAACAGTTACGTATACGCATGTGATCGTTTCCGCGTTTGCCCCTTTGTAGTGATTTATATGGGTATTTGACCAGTAGATAGTGTTTAGGCTCGTTCGCAAAATTGCGGAAAGCGTTATTAGTTTCGTCATGCCTGTCTGTCCGTCTGTTCGTTCTTTCGTTCGTCCGTCCATCCGTCTATCTCTCTGTCCGCATGAAACAAGTCGACTCCCACTGAATGGATTTTCACGAAATTTGATACTTGAATATTTTTCGAAAATCTGTCGTGAGAGTTAAATTTTCATTAAAATCTAACAACAATAATGGGTACTTCACATGAAGACACATGCAAATTTACGATAATGTACCGCTTAATAATTCTTAGAATGAGAAATGTTTCCGGCAAAAATTGTAGAGAAAATCAAAACACCCATTTCATATTAAATAACTTTTTTTTTTCCGAAGATTGTGACGTTTGTGAGATAATGTGGAGAAGTATGGTACAGCCAGACAGGTCACAGATGACAGTGTAATACGGCGCATGCACTTTGCTTGCTATATAACTGGGGCTACAAACGCACACTCAGAATATATAATACTTATTGCTTTTTGACGGCAGCAATGTTTTCGCGAACGCGCCTTAATGTTACGTTTGGTACAATAAGACATATTATTAATATACTAAGTTATAGTAATATTTTGCTGCTGAGGAAAATAGTTAGACTCAAGATGGAGGCAGTAAGGGGAGGATGGAGAAAAGTGCATAATAAGAAACTTCATGATTTGTATCCCTGTCCGAATGTTTGTAAGAGATATCAATGCAAGGGGGTTGAAAAGGGCGGGTCGTAGTGCACATAAGGGATAGAAGAGAGATTCTTACATGGTTTCGATAAGGAAACTTGAAAAATGGAGACAACTTGGAAGACCTAGACACAGGTAGGAGGATAATATTAAAATGTATCTTTTAAAAAACAGACAAATGGCAGGCTGTTGTGAACGTGATAGTGAACCTTTAGATACGATAAATTGCTGGGACAACTTGACTAGCTGCGGGCCTGTTACCGTCTGAAGAAGGATTATGCTCCATGGAATTGGTTCATTTTTTAGTAATGCAGTTATCTCGTATCAAACGGTACCTGTCTGAAATGGAAAGAATTTCGTTTTTGTGCTGTTTCATTGTAGGCAGACTTTACTGTGTTTTACATTAGTTTGTAGTTTTGGATGTGTTTTTATCGTCTTTGAGTCTTCGTTGGTATGTTTAATCCTGTCACGTATCTTTATGTACATTTTGCGTAATTTATTTAACTGCTTCTATCAAATCAGCAACAGATTACTTGATACTGCGTATCTGTTCTGAGTAAATATAAGCAGCTGCTTGTTTGATCTGCTCGCTTGCTTCCTTGTTTCAACTCCAATAACAGTCCAGTGCTTTCTGTTTATCCTTCCTTCTGTCGTGTGCTCAACTCCTGTGCAAATATAGCATGTCTTCGTTATCTGTGGAAGTAATTTTCATTCTTGGGCAAAGCTCTCGGGAATCGAGAAAGTAGGCACATGTTGTGCAATTGGTACTTGCTCAACTGTGGTGGTGTACGTTACAGGTCTGCATGCGTCGGGCGCGAGTCACAGACCAAGCATGACTCTGATTGTGCCTGAAACCTCTTACTCCAGTTCGGAAGAAGAAGATTTTTATGACGCCAATGAGTACAATGACACTCCCAGCAGCCCGACCAGCCCGACAATGTAAGTTAAAGCATTATTTTCCTGATTTGTTGATACTTAAGTCATCGCTACCAAACCGAAAGCCAAGGATTTTTTTTTTTTTGCACAGTTGCCATCATCTTACTTTACATTATACAAAGGTATTTCCTTAATAAAAACTGCATATTTTTCCAAGGCCTCTTGCTACATTGTTTCAGAAATTGGAAGTAAGTGGCGTTAGTGTAACTTCCGCTGTACAGGTTTTCTCATTGCAGGAAATCGAGAGGGCGAGAAGTATGTGTATGTCATGATAGGTTGGGTACCTTCTCTACCTTCATCCCTCCCTCTCTCCCTCCCTCCTCTGTCTCTTTCTTTCTCTAGTCTTCTGTTCGTGAATGCTCACTTCTGATTATGTCATCAATAGCGTTAAACTGGATATTTGGAGCAAAGTATTAATGAGTGTCTTTTAAAAGGGTCTTTCCTTGTTTTACACAAAATACAACGTTTTCTCCTTATCTTAGCGACAGATTTGCAGTCTGCCTAGTGTATGTCACAGAAGAAGATTGAAGTATCAAAGGCATATTTCTGTAGAACACTGTGTAATATAAACGAAAGAGACCTCGTGTAAATGCAGTCGGAGCGTAATTAGTGCTTCCTTTTGTTCTTCGCGTGGGATTGTTGGTAGGCCTTTGTACGTTGGGCAGACGGTGTTCGTCATGTTTGATCGATTTTATCCAGAATTGAAAGGCTGGACAGTTTCTTTTAAAGTATTCCATTATGAAATATAATGTAGTATCGATCGTCGGTTTTCGAGTTGTTATATGAGTACGGACGGACGGACGGACTGACATAGCGATTTTGATAAGTGTTCCGCAGAGATGCGAAGGCGTCGGAATATGCAACGTTTGGGGTATACTTCCTTGTGCCTACCTTGTTACCAAGTAATGTGAAAATTCGTCACCTAGTTCAGAGGTTGAAGTGGTAGGACTCAAAGACACACGGACAGTATGGCGATCTCAGAAGCCTTACTTTTTTCTTTACTATAAATCGTTTTAAAAAAAAAAAGACTTGTACTGGTGCCTCCGAATAGGATTTGATCCCATTATCCCATTGTTTCGGTGATCGAAGGATGAACATATTTATGTGATCGGCCATTTATACAGCAAGGAGTCATAAAGGTTGTTTTAATGTTTAATGTAATTGCGTATTTAAACCGTGGTCATAATTATTACAACATTCAGAAGTACGCCTTCCACGTGTGCATACCGCGAGCCAGATCAATACAGTCCATGCTTCCGCTTCCCACTTCTAGAAGATTCATTTTATTATTGTCCTCCCATCTACGTCTAGGTCTTCCAAGTGGTCTGTCTGCCTCAGGTATCCCCACCACAACCCACTGTGGGGAATTTTTGGTCTTGCTGAGGACTTTTTGGCTTCTCAGGAACGATTCCGCTCCATGTAGTTAGTTAATTGGTTGGTTGGTTGGTTATTTGGTTGGTTGGTACTTCGGTTGGTTGGTTCGTACTTGGGTTGGTTGGTTGGTTGGTTAGTTAGTTGGTGTAACCGTCGTTTTAACAGGACGCGGGTATATAAAAAGGTCGTTGAATGTGGACACCTCTTTTTTGTAAATTTTCACAAATCTTGCTTTTTTGACGGTTGAAAGTGTTAGATGTAGTAATAATCTTTGATTTTTCAGCTGTTATGCAACACTAATAAATTATCCCGACCTAGGTTAAGTTGGATAGATGACGTGAATTGGGCTTAGGAGATATGGGTGTAAGAAGATGGAGAACAAGAGCTTTGGACAGCACAGAATAGACATCTGTCTTGAGAGAAGCCAAGACCAAACTTAACGGGCTGCAGGGCTGAAGATGAAGAAAAGGGAGATAAATTATCTCAAAATAGAATATTTTTTGCAGTCTAAAATGGAATTTGCTGAGCGACAGAGAAGTCCATATCAGCGGCACAGGTTTGTTAAGGTGGACTTCGTGTCTGGTTTGCTCTTCCTTGTCGGTGTTAAACAAATCCCTCGTGTCTTCAGGCTTGTTTATTACAGCCGCGACTGTAAAGACATAAAATAAAACTGCGTGAATACATATAGGAGGAAAACAAATTCTCAGTTTCATTCCAGAATTTTGACATATGTACATAAACAACTAATAGTAATTCACTTATATCAGCCCTAGGTCATGGTACCTACTGCTGAAACACCGAGATCTCGTTTCCCCCCACTCAACCCCAGTACCCTAAAAGAACACCCACACATCTTGTACAGCTGCTCTGTAAGTTAAATCACAACCTGAAGATGGTCCACATATAGGGCCGAAACATGTAGTTGTATTCCTAATGTACTACTAGATGAAATATAGTTGTGTTCGACTGTATGTGTAATGCACAAAAATTCTTTGTTATTGGATTCGGCGATTTTACACACCCACACACAAAATACAACCACCTTCGTAGTCACAACTTAATAAACTGTCGTTCTAAGCATCAAGCTAAACTATGTGGAATGGAGTACAAAGACTGTCGAAGGACTGCAGCACTGTACAGTGGAAATATTAAGAGGGCTCAAGTTTACCAAACCTGCTGTACTGGGACGCATGTTCCATAAAACTTCTAGAAATGGCAACGTGTCTGTAACGCGTGTTAGGTAATAGTCTGTTATGAAACTGCCTGTGTGCCGCCTTGACTGGTAGTAATATTTCCGTTTTATTGTAGTGAAGCTGTTGCCGTTAGGAAGTAGGGGTAATGATAAATAGTAACAAGTGGTTTCTCGTTTCTGCTGGGCGCATTCTTGGCCAAGTGGCCAACTGCTAAATCGCTTATACTGTCAGATAAGACCGACTTAGTTCATGAATTATATTCATAATATCAAAATAACGCCACTAATGTGAGGTATTTGAGTAATACATGCAGATTATACATAATATACTTAATTTTGATGTTTTGTTATATGCCTCAAAGTATGATTTCGCTCATGAAACAACAATTTGTCGTAACTCACAGAGTTCGTCAGACTGAGATTCTCGCCATACTAGACAAGTGGATTGCAAACATGCCTTCTGTCAACATTCTGTGTCAACGAAAAATTACTTCTGCTTTTATTTTCGGTTAACATGCATAAGTTTTGGTCTGTTAAGGATCTGTCAAGTTTTTTCTTTCTCCCGTAAAATTAATGTCGGCGGATTACGACACATTGCTGTTTTATGAGCGATATTTAACCTTCCTGGCCAACCTTCTTTTTATTCTGTTTGTATGATGAAACTATGTGTGGAACTGCGGCCCGCCAATGGCCTCTGTACGTTCCGTGGATGGTAGGTGAATGAATGTAGCATTTTGTGGGATGTGTGATAGGGATAGCCGACGTAGGCCTTCTCGAAGAAAATCCTGTTCTAATGCTGCTTTATGTAGCATAAATCCTACATGGACTGCACTGGGATTAAAGCCGGTGGCTAACCACCTGAACTGTGGCGCGGTCTCCTACAAACGCACCTCCGTGATGCAGGGTAGCTATCCTTTAAAACTGAGTCTGTTGCCTGCATTAACATTCAAGGAATTATAGGAATGCGGAATATCCGATAGTTTATGTAGACTTATGTGTGTTTATTGCCGATACGAATCTAGTGGCGCATAGTTAATTTACTACAGATACTGAGAATGGCAACAAGTTATTTTTTAATACATGTTTAGATACAAAGGGCTACTCATTCTGCTGGAGAAAAATGTTTCAAATAAATATTCCAGACTTCAATGCCATCCTTCTTTTATTGTGTGAAGAAATGTTTTGAGATGATTGACAACGTTCAGTTCGAGTTTCGCTTAAATTGTAGTTGTATTGGACTGGTTAAACCAACAATTAAATTTGCTTAACAACAAGTTTAAATGTAGGTATATGTCAGGTACTAAATTTAATCGAAATCAGTTAAGTAGTGTTGGGGATGAGACGTGGTAAGAGGCGGACGAGTTAATACGATTTCCAAATTATGCTTTTCGTGCAAGGTTCCGTAAAGGGAAGCGTGACAAGTTTTCATTATACTCACCATTAAGGCATTTGGGGAAATGGAGGTATAGCTCCACTCATTTTCACCCTCGGCACTAGATGGAGGTAAGTGGCCAGCTTTAAAACCCTGGCCACCTTAGCCGGTGGGAAAGTACTCCCGGTAGCCATTCAACAGGAGGTTGGCTGGTCCCCAGGTACTGTCTGGACACTTTGTGGAAGATAGATATCTCTTGCCTCTACCAGGAATCAAACCTTAGTTCTTCGGTTGTCCTGACCATAGTCCAGTCGCTATACTTACTACACCAGCTCAGCTCCCTGTATCAGTTTCATAATTCTGAAACAAAAAATGTTAAATTTCGAAATCATAGTTAGGCTGTCTCTGGAGGTTGAAATATAGTGGCTTCATAACGTACTGTACAATTGAACGGTCACCAGCACGACCCGAAGTGTTGTCTGAAACAGACCGAACAGCTCAGTCGAGTTGGTAGCACTTCCTTCATATACGGGAAGTCCCATGTTCAAATCTCGACTCGGTAACCGTTTATCCTGAGTTTTTCGTGGTTTTCGTCAGTCTGTGATTCTACCCTTTGTTGTTTTCCATTGTTGTATTTCACCTTAATAAGACCAAACCTAGTGTACACCTCATTTTTTAAAAATCTTTTACGTTTATTGACGCATCCAGCGTAGATTTGTATCTTAGTGTCATAACGTCCGCCCCCTTGAGGATTTCTGCTTGACTGACTTCAATGTCTAGAGCGTCATACCCTCCAGACCAGAAGACAACTTGGTGAAAAACTGCACGTCCCTTTTGGATATCACAGGTCTACGAATACTCACGTGTAATGTTAGAGACTCCCCATGTTTTCTCTTAACAACAAAAACTGATTTCTTCGGTTAGATGCTTAAAAAATTCCGGTCTGCAGAGATATAGACGTATTCAAAAAATCACTTTCTTAAAACACAGTTTATATTAATTGGCAGCTTTCGTCCACAAACCCCACATTCTTTGCGTTTTTGTTGTTTTAGTAATTCTATAAACATTTTGTCTGAATGTCCAGTCTGCACCTAAACTCACGTCATTTTTCCTTTTATTTTCCCTCCGTTTTCTTTGTCTAGTCGTTGTGCAGTTTTTTAGTTTCTTTTATGTAATAAAGAGTTGGGAATGTACTGGAACCTGACAGTTGTTTTGCTTTGTTTGTGTAATTTTTTAATGATGTATTGATGCTGCCTGGACACCAGGTCCTGCCCTCTTAAGCCTGTACGTTATTATGTTTGATTTTTTTATTGTATATAATTGGATAGTTTGGACAGTGCTGCTTAGACCGTATACTATTGAGCATGAATTGGCATCATGTAATTACCGCCTAAGACAGCTTTTAATGAAACCGTTCTTTTGTTTTGTTTGTGAGTGTGTGATTTATTGAGTGTTGTGGTGTGATTTTGTGCTGGTTTGGTTTTGTAATTGGTCATTTTGTTGTTAATATTTGCGCGTTAATACGTAAGAACTGCATTGAATTGAATTAATACTGTTACTGATGCTGCTGCTGTTGCTACTACTACTATTAATACTACTACTACGACTACAACAACAGACATGCAGGGCGTTTCATAATGTACTCCGGGATTACAAAAGCTTATTATAGGAAATCCGTAGGACACGTATTTACGAAACCTGTACAGATAGAAGGAACAAGTAAAAATTTTTTTTTCCCTAGTAAGTTGTTTTTCATCGCAGTTCACATTTATACCACTAGGTGGTGCGAGTGTATGTAGCGAGAAAATGGCCGCTTCGGGGGAGAAGTCGTTTTGTGTGCTGGAATATCACACGAGTAAGTCTGTGGCTACTGTGCAACGTGTATTTCGTGCAAAGTACGCAAAGGACTC
>Ga0123357_10010400_pt1 | contig 11834 bp, 4 predicted proteins | sample TergutEmb28metaG_FD_89873 | JGI IMG/M metagenome (GOLD analysis project Ga0123357, IMG submission 89873) | Embiratermes neotenicus P4 segment gut microbial communities from Petit-Saut dam, French Guiana - Emb289 P4 | ecosystem: Host-associated > Arthropoda: Insects > Digestive system > Gut ...
ACTCAACTGAACTGACACACCCGCCGATATAAATGGACTCGTCCGTTTCGCTGGAAGACCGAATCTGGTTTCTGCGCGTGTGCCATCACGTTCCGTTTGCACTCTACCTTGTAGTCTCATAGAAATATACCAGTGTTTTGGAGGAACATGTTGTCTCCAGCTTTAATGTAGACACATTAAGTTTCTCCAAAGTGTACTTAGCTTTATACCGGAGTGCATGGCATGACATCCCAGAAGGCAGTAGTTCTCAGTTATGTGCAAGGTCATGTGGAAACACATGCTCATTGGTGGCAGTGTTATTTTTTTAAAACCTGTAGTTTTAGAGGGGAGGAAAATATCTCATATAATCATTGTAATAACATTGGGAACATGAGCAGTTTATTAAGATTATTACAATATACAAGAGAATGCTGGATGTGAGTGCAGTTGTCTAAATGATTATTATGTAATTTTACTGCATTGCATTTTCATTTCTAGCTTGGATCTGCTGATTTTGAAAGAGATTGTGCAAAAGATGGCTGGTATTGAAGCAGCAGAAGAAATGACACCAGAACAGCTGGAAGCAATGGCTGGTGGTGAACTCTTGAAAGGAGAGGTATGTAGGTTTGAGTGAGAGTAGGGAATTTTGGTCACACGTGTGTGAACCAGTATCTTTGAACTTCATGTCAGTCATATCTACATCTTTTAACTGTGATCATCTTGCAAGTAGGTCCAATACATGAAACTCTGAATCTGATGTCAGTATTGCAAGTTTTCATTCAACTTTGTTAAATCTGCTTCCTTTCAAACAAATAAATGTAATGCTTGTGAAGCAATATCTGTAGATTTCTCATGTGTGCATAACAAGTGTCGTGGGTGAAGATGCTGCTTTGCCGCATCAGTGGTTAATCAGTTCCTGACATTTCAAAGGATGATAGTTCTTTGAAATGTCAGGAACTGAATATCCAGTGATGTGGCATCTTATGACTCTAATTTTAGTTTGTCACTGTCACCGTCTTTAAAGACAAAATTATAGAACTTGCATTGGCATCCATTCTACTTGGTTGTAGTATATGTGTGAGCAGAAATTAATGACTTGAAGGTACTGTACTGTTGTCATTTTTAGGCTGGGTACTTCAGCCAGGTGCGGAACACAAAGAAGTCATCACAGAGGTTGAAAGAAGCACTGGCAGAACAAAATTTGGCTGTGGCTTTATGTCTCCTGATGGCTCAGCAGAGATACTGTGTTGTGTACAAGGAGACAGAGAAGAGTCATTTAAAACTGGTGGGGAAATTGTATGATCAGGTATGATGACATTCTTTGTAATTTGCCTTTAGCCCATATTATAAAAAGTATGTTGTGATGGAACATTCTTAAGTTTTAGTATTTCTTGCAGTGAAACTAATTTTGTGCGAGGGTGTACAAAGGCATGTTTGGAAGTTCTCAAACATGCCACTAGGACAGAACAGCAAATGTTGCTCCTTTTTGCCACTAGGTGCTTTATTATTACTGTCTACAACCCTCTGCATTGGCTCTCAGCAAGTATTTATTGTTTGTGTTAAGTGTGATCTTTGATTTTCTAATGGCTGATCTGAAGGAACAACACATTTGCATAAACTTTTGCTGTAGACTTGAGACAACTACACTGGAAATGCAGAAGACAAAACGTGGGTTTACCATTATAGCTGAGAAACGAAACGGCAGTCCTCACAACAGGAAAGCCCATTCTGTGCACATCTGAAGAAGGCAAGTCAAATTGAACACCAAGAGCATCTTGTTGGTTTTGACTGTGAAGGGATTGTTCATCAGCAGTTTGTTCTCCAGGCCAAATGGTTAACCAGCGATGGGAAGTTTGAGAAACATCTGAGGGACCAAGTTAGCAAAAAACACTTGTAACAGTGGAAGAACTAGGAATGGTTGATTCACAGTGACTTTCCTCTGGTGCACACTGCTTTGTCAGTGCAGCAGTGTTTAGTTGCCAAATACATGGTTGTGGTCCCCTGCCCTCCTTATTCACCTCATTTGGCCCCTTGTGATGTCCTTGTTTCTGATTGCTATCACAGCCACAAAGGCATCATTTTCAGAATGCCCGTGAAATTCAAGGACATTCACCATCCTACACATGATTCCAACAGTGCTAGTTTTCTCAGTAAAGGGGAATTTTCTCTTGGATAATAAGGAAACCAGCATTCTTCTTTGTTATGGCTGTTGGTCTTGGTGGTTGATAACCTCTCATATTTCTCCAGTGCTGTGTCATTTGTTCTTGTTAAATCTTTGTTCTGGTTTCACTCCACCATCACATGTTTCTGCAAGTCATTAACCTTCTGTAAATAATGATGTTTGTAGCTGATGAAGATAAATTTCTCACAGCACAAATATCTTTTCATGTTTTTGTGGTGTAACTATTGTATGTAATTTTTTGCCACTGTTACTGGCACCCTTGTATTTTTGCTTCTGTAAACACCTGAATTACTTGCAACACTTCTGAACCCGTAGTGTGCATGGTATACAGATAATGTCAGTGGATACAAGCCACACTGACATCGCTAGCTGAAGATGGCGTGAACACTCTGAACAGCTTAGATGCACTGCGCAGCACACTGGGTAGCCTCACCTTCATGCAGCTGGTTACACTAGCCTGTTATAAGAGTGAAATTGCTAATTTAATGAAAAACAGGTATTCAGATATGTGTCTTACATAGGCAAAATTTGCAAAGTGGGTGCTTGTTTAATGAGGGATGCCTGTGTATTCTAGTAAATTTTTTTCGTACCAGATGATTTTTTTTATTTGAATGATGAAATAAGGTAAAATTGTTGACCTGTTTATATAGAACAAAAAGCTTTCTGGCATTCTGTTTCAGTTCATGAAATTTATGCTTTTCGGTCATTTGTTCCATTGAAAGTTGCCTTGTTCGGTATGCATCTTCAGTGATCCGAGAGATGCAAATCATGATTCTGTTTTAGGGCCTGTTGACTTAATGAGACGGCTTTCAGTAAGTGTATGTGATACAGTTGAGACAGAAATGAGCACAAATTCCTCTACCAGTAGTTTGTGTTAGATTGTATAGAAAGTGCCTTGAAAGTCAAATTATAATGTTTCACTGTAGTAACTTATTCCTGCTCCTGCCCTCCCTCCCTCTCTCTCTCTCTCTCTTTCTCTTTCTCTTTCCCCCTCTCGCACAGTATATCTGCTGTATGAGTTTCTTTGTTCATATGGCTCCATATATTTGTGCTATAAAAAATCGTAAGCCATAACTACCACTTTTAAATTGTACTTAATTGTGGCTTTAATACTTGCAAACAAAAATTAACACACCGACCACCAGTCAGAAGATTTGTGCCAACAGACTTATAAACTCCCAATTTATTATGCTGTGATTTATGTTATTTCTTGTAATGTCTCTGAATTATATTTTCCATTTTGCTTGGAGCAAAGATTGTTGTAGAACTGCTGCCCTGTTGGTAGAGGTTACATCATAAATTAACTTTTTGATCAGTGTTCCTTTTGTGTCTTTCTAAACCAGAGGATTTTCCCATATAAAATGTGGTTATGAAATGTAGTGGCCGTTGACTGAGAATGGTATCTATTGCGATATTTTAGCAGTAAATAAAGTATATATTTTTAATTCCTGTTATTGTATGCTTGCATTTTGCTATTCCAGATTACAGCCATATTTGAAACAACCCGCCCGCCACTTAGTTTTGAGTAGTAAAGTTGAGTTATGCTATTGCGAAGTTTGTGTACATTCGTTGTTCTACATGCATTGTTCAGTAGATTATCGTGTTTTTCATTTATTTAACTTTTTGTAATGCACTACAGTTAAAAGAAATTTAGGTAGACACACAATTTGTAGGATTGTAGGAATGAGTAATAAGTGACAATATTAAAAGTAAAGTACAGTTGTCACTCCCTCTGTACCTCAAGAAGCATGTGTTGGAGTGGTCATACAGCTGCCTTCACTCATGACCTTGGCACCCGATGGTGGCAGGTGTCTAGCTTCACATCCTTGCTGCTTTCTCCTTAAGGACTCATTGAATAGGAGGCTAGGTATGTCCCCCAGAGCCATTCTGGTTGCTTTGGGGAAGAGAAAAATCTCTTGCCCCTGCCAACGGTAGAACCATGGTGCCTCAGTTGTCAGCCTGTAACTTAATCACTATACTGTGCATTGCCCCAACTCCAATTGACAAGTGACAGACAAAATATTGATAAAAAGAATGGTTATTCTGAAAGGATGTAATAAGTAAGAAGCAGGAAAAGGTAAGGTTACTGTGCATGCCATGAAGGTTTGTGAGGAATGGCATATAGTTCCACTCATTCTTCACCACAGCACCAGATGGAAGTGAGTGCTTGGTTGTATTCTTCATCCATTTTACTTATGCAGGAAGGGCCCCTTGTTTGGGACGTGGGGTGTATCTCAGAAACAGTCCGGACACTTCAGAGGAAAGATAAACTAATTGTGCTGACTGAGTAGAACAGCAACACTAATTGCCCCTGCTTGGAATTGAACAGGGATTCCTTGGTTGTCTAGCCCAAAGCTTTGTCCCTATACGGACTGAGCTATCAGTATTTAACAAATGTAATGATTTGTTCAAAATATTGAGACAATAAAACATGCTAAAACAGATCTTAACACTCTGACAATTGAAGCTCTTACAGCAGTAGCAATGGATATTGCCACAGTCTGGGATGTGCTAGTGTGTACTCTGAGGAAATAAATTTCTACCAAGAGCTTACTGCTGTAACCATATTTGTGAACTTTGCATCCAAATTTAAAATATTCTGGCACACATAGTTCTAGTGGCTGGTAAACACTGCATAAGGAAATTTGATAACGATTTAATCTTCAGAAAGGTGCTAATTATCTTACCAAATACAACATATAGATTAGTAAAATAGTCTTTTATTATACAGTACATATTTAAGCTGTTCAGATCAGCCATTATCAGTTAGATGTCAGATACGCAAATATAAATATAAAGGGAGAGAGTGTTATGAATTATGACAGTATTCTTCCAGAAACAGAATAATAAGGCTAAAACTAACATATAACCATGTTACAGAAGTGAGGCCTCTCTCCCTTTATATATATATATATATATATATTTATCTGGCATCTACCTGATTTTGGCTGATCTGGACAGCTGAAATATATTGTAGTGTGTAATGAAAGACTATTGTGCTAGACCTCTATGTTGTGTTTGGTCAGATAATTAGCATCTTAGTCAGAAATACACAATGGGACAATGTCACCCACGATTAATCTTCAGCCTTCTGATGTTTTTTGTTGTCTTCCTACAGTGTCAGGATACACTTGTGCAGTTTGGAACATTCCTGGGGTCTACATTATCAATGGAGGAATACGTGACAAAGCTGCCTTCTATCCACAGCATGCTGGCAGACTATCATATCCATGCTGATGTTGCCTTCTTCTTAGCTCGGCCCATGTTCACACATGCTATTAATGTGAGTGCTGTTTAATTACTGTGAACATTAACTCCTTGACTGCTGTGAAAATATTAGTTAAGAGATGTTCCTTCTGACATGTAACAGTGAAAGAGAAGCGAGTGAGAAAAGTGTTACAGGGGGTAAAAGGTTGTTGAAATTTATGTAACCAATAAAATGTTCAGAAATGGCCCTGTACTTGAATACATGCAGTGAGTGTTCTGGCACATTGCATATTTTATAATCTCAACAAATAAATAATGAATAAATAGTTAGATTTATATGACAGTGAGGAGCAACAAAAGAATTATTCAAGAATATGGTGTTGCTTGCTTGAATAGGGGAGATTAGAAATATAATGACTTATGTTGCCAAATATGTCACTTAAGGTAAAGGTGTCCCTTTGTCTAAGCACCATGTTTTTAGGCCCATGCATTCTTAACCTCAGCACTACATAAAGATGGTGATCATTGTCACACTGGCCACTCCCTCCATTTCTGTGGCTTCAGTAGCCACTGTAGGCCAAATTGAATTAATGGCCAGTCACCATTGTGAAGAGAAAAATCTCGACATTATCAGGAAGGAGGCGCCAGTCTTACGGACTGTAGTCACTCACTTAACTGACTGAGCTGTCCCATCATAGTGGTTGGTTTCTTCATTTTTCATTAGTTTAAGTGTAAACGCAATTTTCATGTTCAATAACGAAATTGTGAAGATGGTTGTAAAGCACATGCTTTCACAGTCAAGAAGTTAGTGCATTGATTTGTTTTATATATACTAGACATATTTTGAGAAGGACTGGTGGACTGCAGGCTGCTGCTATTCAAATTTAATTGTGTGTAATTTCTGTTATTTACTTTCAGCTGAAGTATGATGCATTTCGTAAGGCTGATCCGAACTGCAAGAAATTATCACCTACAGCAAAAAATCAGAAATACTGTGAAGCTGCAAGTGAAATTATGAGTCCTATTGTTGCTTCGGTACGGCCTTTGCATCCTCCGAAGGTGTGGGAAGATATCTCTCCACAGTTCCTAGTGACATTCTGGTCCCTAACGATGTATGATCTCTTCGTTCCTAATGATAGTTATCAGCGAGAAATTAATAAGATCAAACAGCTCTCCCTTCAAGTGATGGACTCCAAAGACATGGTATGATTAATCTTTTTGTTCACTGTACCTTCTTTAATTTTTATTTCAAGCAGGTTGATGTATAGGAGTACTATTGACTTGCATTTAATGGGCATGTCCTGCAAATTTCAGGTGGTTTTCCATCAGTTCTTAGTTTTTTAGGCTTTCCTGAGTCTTTGGATGATATTATGAAATGGGCCTTTTCAAAATATCTAGATCCATTTCAGTGCTGTATTGACATTTTTTTTGGTGATTGGTGGTAAATAGTATATATTGCAGGAAATGCAAAAACATTAGCTTGATATTGCTAATCTTTACCTTAGCCCTTACTTAGAATGTGCAGCAAATAATATATTTGGACTGCTAAACAGCCCATGATATTTTTACAACATCTGATTCTAGAAATTGAAAATATGCAGTATCATCATCTAGGTGTGTCATTTGTGAAACACTGAAAGGTTTTGCACATATTAATAAATGTATTTACGTCAGAAAAATGTTACAGCTTGCTGTGTTTTATTTTTTGTCTGTGAATGTCCTCATTTCTGCTCCAGATTTACACAGCATTTCAGTATTTACTGCCATGCAAACCCCAAGCCTGTTAGGAAACTCCAGAAACGAAATGTTATGCTGTATTAAAGTAGATTTAATGGCATCCCATATCAGAGAGATTATAAAAGTGCTAGCCACCCAGTTGTCTGGTACAGATAAATAAGAAATCTACTTGATGGGTGGTTATTGTTTCTACTGTGTTGAATCACATACTGGGAAATTTGCTTAGAGACCATCCTGGCTGTCAAGAGATGTTGGGACAAACTAAGAGACTTATTTCATTTTTCAGGCTGCCAGCAAGGGCAAGAAGGAGCAAGAAAGATACACAGCACTCATGGAGAAACTTCAAGAAGAGAAGAAGAAACAGCATGAACATGTTGAAAAAGTTATGGCCAGATTAAAACAGGTATTGCCATGATATATAATAACTATCTGTTTGAATATTTTATCTTACTGTTGTCACAGGAGATTTTTAAAGCATGGGTTGTGTCCTCACAGGTATGCTGTGAATACATGTGATCTTCAAAACTAACGAATGTACTAACCAATTCCATGCAGCAGAGTCCTTCTGGAGAAGCTGACAGGTCCTCAGCTAGTCCAGAAATTCCTTGCATTTTATGGAAGCTGGGGCTTCATTACTGTGTTCATGAGAGCCTGCCACCTTTCCCTGTCCTGAGCCAGATCAGACCATTCCATGCCCCTCCCCCTGTCCAACTTCTAGAAGAGCCATTATAATATTATCCTCCCATCTGTGCCTGGGTCTTCTAAGTGGTCGCTTTCCCTCAGTTTTCCACACCAAAACCCTGTATGCACCTCTTCTTACGTGACATGTCCAGACCATCATATTTGTCTTTGATCGTCCAACTAATATATAGTGAGGAGTGCAAATCATAAAGTTCCTCATTATGCAGTCTGCTTTTACCTCATCCCTCTTAGGCCCAAATATCTTCATCACCCTATTCTTGAACACCCTCTGCGTATGTTCATCCATCATTGTGAGAGTCCAGTTTTCACCCCCCTATAAAACAACGGGCAAAATTATAGTTCTATACATTCTAAGCAACCTGGAAGACAAAAGATTCTGCACTGAATGATGGCAATTACTCCCTGAATTCAATTAGCTCATAATTTCTTCATGAATGCAATTTGAGTTGTTGGTGGTTGTGAATTATGATGATTGGTGATTAGTCTGAGAGTTGTCAAATGAATTTAGTTTGGTTCATAGTGATTCTTTTTAACCCATGCTTCACATGGAGTTGAATTATAAATTGTAATGAATTTTTCATAAAGTTGCACATAATGCAAACACTTGGCATATGATGTAAAAGGTGGGTCTTATTAATAAGATCTTCACCCTGAACTTGAAACTTTCATTTTATCAATTTCTTATTTAATGCAGTCGGCAGACCCACTTTGCTTGCAGCTTTGTGCATCATAGTTTTGCTGATTTGTGGGAAAACTGTTGTGATACATTTGTACATTGCAGTATAGGTTCCATGCTCATTTGGAGTTGTTCATATGTAAGGTAGGCAGGTACTGTAATTGACAACAGCATACTCCTTCCCCGTGTCTTACGGCAATGTGGAATGGGCTTTGACTGTACTTCTCACAGTTTTTTAGAACCACTTGTGGATGGAAGTAGTAGTGGCAGAACAATCAGAGATCACGTCTTTCTTCACTAAGTCTTCTGCCTCCATGTCTGCCATGCATTCTTTGTCATTTGATTACTGTGAAAACTTTCTGCCAGCAACACTGGCAGTAGTTCAGTAAACACTATCACAAATGTTTTCCAAATTTTGTATGACATTGCTTATATCTTTGTTTCCCTGAACTCCATTTTTAGCACGGGGTTTTATCTTCGAACACTGCTGTTTTATGAGCCATGGTATCAAGAACCCCTGTGAATATCAAGGTTTTAATGTAAACAGAGTGATTAACTTTCAGTAAGAGATATATGTATGCAATAAATGAACATACAGAGTACAAATTTAAAAGTACAGTACTTTTCAGTCTAAACACAGCTGTTTATTTACTGCACCAACCGGCTATACCTTTGCTGCATTATATGGTCCTCTAAATTCCTTTATGCTGTCACAGTGTACTGTTCTTGCAAAACTTTCAGAAAGGTGGTTTCACAGCATCCATGCCACATGCATAACCTGTGTTACATTGTATGTACATTAATTAGCAGTGAACAAGTTAGCTAAAGCAGGGATGTCATGTCTGGTCAGTGGCTATTCTGAGGGTTTTCAATACTTGCCTGCTGTGCATAATATTCATATCATCTTGATGAATACTTTGTACTTGACATAGGTACATAAAAACCTTAGGTGGTGATGCATTTTTAATTACAGGAAAAGGATTCTTGGTTTTTGTCACGATCAGCCAAATCTGCAAAGAATGAGACTATTACACAATTCCTGCAACTTTGCCTGTTCCCAAGATGTATTTTCACTGCTACAGATGCAGTATACTGTGCTAAGTTTGTGCATACTATACATAGTCTCAAGACTGCCAACTTCTCCACACTGCTTTGCTATGACAGGGTGAGTATTATCTCAGTTATGTACAGTGGTCAACAGATGGCATGGATGTTCACTTGGAAGTGCATGTTCATGCATCTGAATGGTCAACATGTCTCTTGTTTATGTTGGTAAAGAAGCAGCGGTAAGTACTACTGCCTGCTGTACCCAGTTGCAGTAGTTAAGAAGATTCCTTTGTTTCTCCACAGCAGGATTTCCATTTCTTCTACCTTGAAGAGATCCATGACTTGTTACTGCCAAGAGAAAATTTGAATGTAGGTTTTATTTCGACTTATGGAAATGTGTCTTCTTTTACAGCTCTTTTGTGATATTACATATTCAGTGACCTCATGCACTGAAAATGAGGCTCATCGCTATGGTCGGTTTCTCTGTGCCATGCTGGAAACTGTTATGAGATGGCATTCTGAGAAAGCTACTTTTGAGAAGGTTAGTTGTGCTAATTAATATTAACATTGTAGTTAAAATCTAGACTTATGTATTCAAATATACATGTGTTCATGTGTATGCATGTGTACGCACACTTGCACATGCATGCCATTTCTCTGAAAAACTGGCCACTGAATGCCTGGCCATTTGCTTAGCTTTGGGACAAGGTGGGCAATGACAAGTACACACAGCTTGTGAAATGTGTTGGCTTTTATATGGAAAAATTCTACCTTGCCAGTATGAGCTGCAAGAAGAACTTCTGCAAGCTGTTGTCGTTGAAAGCTCCAATTTGCCAGAGATTACTATGTAATTCAACGTACATTACTTATGTCTGTGCTCTTTTTAAGAATCTGAATTATCCTTGAAAGGCAAGGTGATGTTGTTGTTCCATGTCCAAGACAACGTGAGATGGAGAAGAAGGTCAAGGCAGCATTTTCTGTGAAACGTCAATACTTGCTTGTGATGTCACATCACAGAAGACTATCTTCATGGTCACTCCTGTAACAGTCACAAAATCCCACATAGACCATTATCATCTCACATTCATTGTCTATTTATCGCTTCCTGTCAACCTCCCATTCATCACTTTTTGAGCTTCGCAATCAAGGTGATCAATAAACAAAGCAAAGTGTAGAATTTGAGAGATGATAAATTCAAATATTAACTTTTTTTAAATTTCGATTCATTGTCTTCTGACTGCTGTGCTTCATACTGTAATACAATAACTCTTGTTACAGGAGTGCTCCAACTATCCAGGATTTGTAACCAAGTTCCGTGTGAGCAACCAGTTCTCAGAGGCAAACGACCACGTTGGATATGAGAACTACCGACATGTTTGCCATAAGTGGCATTACAAAATCACAAAGGCTATGGTTGTCTGCCTTGACTCAAAGGATTATGTCCAGATTCGGAATTCACTTATTATTCTCATTAAGATCCTTCCACATTTCCCAGTGCTGGCGAAACTGAGTCAAATCATTGAGCGGAAGATAGAAAAGGTACTTTACATCCAAAAGTCTGTCTATAATGTTGTTTTGCATGCCAGTAATGCTGTGTTTGCACCAGTTTTGGATGCCAAGAAACCCCTGTCTTCACAGTTTTTGTGGCTCATGGTTTATTAACCATTATCAGCCATGTGTTGTATTATTGTAACTGTGAGTGTGCACAGTCTGACTGGCTGAGTGTTGCACTTATTTAATATGAACACCTTTATTCCCAAATTAAAATGTGGTTGTCAGTTGTGTAGTCAGTTTGAGATTTCAAAGGCCATATTCACAGTTTACAAGCTAGTTATGCCCAAATTAAAATCTGTCAACCAACACCTTGGTACCAGAATATTTAAAACCCTTCATTTTTAGACTGTAAGGAGTAGCTGACATTGGAAATTTATCAATAGTAAGAATTTTCTAGTCATCTGGGATAACACCATTTAGAGTGGTAAGTAATTGATACTCTACATGTTAATCCTATTCCTGTGGAGAGGAATCTTCATCAACACTAAAGGGCCCTGGCGGCTTACTTTGTTTTTACGCTTTGTATCATGTCCAGTAAGCATATTGCATGAGCTATCTTTATCTCAAGGAAAGTATGTGGCAAGTCACATTAACCTTTTGACGCCTAACGTTGACTATAGTGGTTGCACCGCACTGCTAACCTCTAAATGTTGCATTTTATATATTTATTCAACAAATACAGGTACAGAATATTTTAAACATGGTATATACTCTCCGTTTTTTCCTCTTCAAAATGCAGTTTGTTTCATA
>Ga0123357_10010401_pt1 | contig 11834 bp, 9 predicted proteins | sample TergutEmb28metaG_FD_89873 | JGI IMG/M metagenome (GOLD analysis project Ga0123357, IMG submission 89873) | Embiratermes neotenicus P4 segment gut microbial communities from Petit-Saut dam, French Guiana - Emb289 P4 | ecosystem: Host-associated > Arthropoda: Insects > Digestive system > Gut ...
AAATAAGTCAATAAATATACTTATATTGACACAGTTGTGTTAGACTAGAATCCAACCTAAGCTAATTCACACACAACGGGGATGACACACCTCCTAGACTGATGAAACAAATTCGATTTTCTCGAAATCAGGTTAGCCCTATACTGTCCAATTTTTTTAGGATATGAAGTCCCCTTTTTTGACTGTAGCTGATTTTTTAAGCCTTCGTGTAGTGACGCTTCACATTTTGATGTAGGTATTTTGTGCAATGCAGGTAAAAGAACAAAAATATTGGGATGGGCACTGTAAAATAGTTAATTGAAATTGGCATGGAATGCCTCACATGCATTTATATGGTTCTCAGTGATGATGGAGAACATTCGGACCAAACAGGCAGAGGAAAAGTGGAGTCTGCATCAATATTATTTTCTAACAGATAGTCACAAAATTGTTCCACTCGCTTGTCGTTCGGAAGATAGGATATAGAGTCCTACGCAAAGCAGTCGCTGACTTCCGACGGTGGTAGAAGCGACAGTCTGAGTATTTTCTTCAAGAACTGACTTACCTCGGAGTCTTTCTTTCCATACTGCTTGCTGAGTCCGAAAGATGGTTTTTTTTCCGCCACCAGCTCTGTCCTAAATGGAAAAGACACGCTTTAGCTTCGCAGCCTGGCCACACTGTTGTCACAGCGTAGTGAACGCGGTTTTGAAGTCAGCATAAACTTGTTTGGAAAACATTCACACCAAGTTTTGCAGTCTCTGATACCGTATGTCTGAATACATCCTCATAGGACGTTTGATGTTTATTGGCCAGTAAGTAAAATGCAAGTGGGACATAGTGACCATTGGTGAGTCCATGAATTGTAAATAGTTGGTGACAAAACTTCGGTGCTGATATGAATGCCCCGTCAACGCAAAGGACATAAATGGAGCTAAGAAACACTAAGTTGGTTTTGCAAGAAAACATTTCAATTTTTTTTCCGAGTTATTAACAAACAAAAATTGCCCTTTTGAACTTGTTTGCACTTGTACAGAACTTAATGCTTCATGGGTTTCTTCAGTATCTGTTGGGAGAGGAAGCAGTTGGGAGGAACGTGCTTTATGCATGTCCCTGTTAATGTTCCTTATGTCTTTATAAGTGGCAGTATCCAAGTCCTGGCTTAGTAGTTCTTTGTGAATCAGTTTGCGCGGTCTTTCACAAAAGTCCTCCATAGCTTTCCTTTTGACACAGTTATTAAATATCTCGGTTTCAGCAGGCTTCACTGTCTGCATCATGGTTATGCATCGCGTTTCCCCCAGATAATCTCTCGATTTTCATTGTACTTTATGTAGTATTTACATTTTTGTTACTACAACACCATCGTTCCATATTGTCAGCAAGAATTTCTTGGAAACGTAACTTGAAGCCCTTAGTGACAAGGAAATATTTCTCCTTTTCACTACGTATCACTAGCAGCTTTCACTGGTCCCGTTCTTCACACCAGCAGCATTGGGCACAACTGGTACACAACTGTTATAACTGAAAAATGACTGCGGGACGCAACTAGTACTCTGACCCTAAGCCGCCCAGGACGCAACTGATATACAGCCGTTATCTGACATGTGACTGCGGGACGCAACTAGTAAACCCCGGTAAAACCAACAGGTACAGTTTGTTGCGAAATCACCCATAACTGTTTATACATTGCCTACTACATGTATGGATCGCTCATGGGCATTTATTAAGGAGTATCAGGTACAAGTTACCAAGGTACAATGTTGCATATTATAAAAGTCAATATGACTTAGTAAGTATACAGTATTGCTGTAAAAGCTTGGAAATATATACTACGGAGGCTTCTGTGTGTAGTTTCACACTTAATCAGAAATTTGGTGTTACGAGTAAACTTGTGCCCCAACATTTCAAGGTGAAAATGTTTAAACCACGCACTGTCGATCGTAGTTTGTGTTGTTATAAACGAGAGTCTTTCTAACCGCGGAGTGTGCTATTGGTGGGAATTAACTGATTATTTGTGTGGTGTAACAGCCCCTAGTGGGCCAGGGCCTCCTCATTATCAGGATTCACAATTACACTCAAGACGTATCACACTCGGTAGGACTTACCTGGACGAGTGATTTGCTGGACGCAGGGACCCCTACTTGATAACACACAAAGAGACATTGTGCACCCGGCGGGATTTGAACACGCAATTGCAGCAAGCGAGCAGCTGCAGACCCACGCCGTAGACCGCGTGACCCCTGGGATCGGCCCGAATTAACTAATAATACGTATTTGACGCTGTATACGAGGTGTCGCTTGAACGATGTTATAGAGGGGCTCGACTGTGTGTTCCACAACGAAGCGTGTACACATGCGTGGGCGCTCGCTCGCGCGTTTAAATATTTTCACCGTGAGACGCTGGGACTGAGCTTCATCGGTAAGTCCAATGTGAAGTTTGAAACTTCAGACATGAAAATTCGTATGAAGCATTGTTTCCGTAATCCTTATTTATAGGTTTTTACGACAATATTTTATATTTACTAATGCAATATTTTCTCATGTGATATGCAACATTGTATCTTTGCAACTTTTGGTACTCCTTGATGATGGGGCATGAGGAGCCGAAACAAGTAGGATGCTTAGTATAGACAGTTAGGCGTATGCGCAAATAGAGTGTATGTGTTGGTTTAATTACTGAGTTTCTACTGTACTTAAATAAAATTATACAACTTTCCGTATGCTTCATTAAGCACAAGGTCGTGAAGTGGGAGAATATGTGTAACTACCACGCATAAGTAATAAGATGAGGTTTCATACCCTGGTCACTTTATCCCCGGTGAAGGGTTTTTAAAGCCTCGTTATTGGACACCATAGTCGTGGACGCCCAACAACTGACAGCCCATAGCTTCGTCACTATACTTTTCACCTAATTACCCGTAGTCCTAAACAGATCATCAATTCACATACATATAAGATGGCCAGATTCGAACTGAGGTGCAAACCCCATCTCCCGATTCCATCGGTGAGCTGCAAATACTGATTGCAGCGTTCAGTGGAGTCGTAGGATAGTTAATTATTATTCTGTTACGTGGGGAACTAGATACATGTACTATTACACAGCTAGTAGTGGTAATTCCTAACCGACGCTTCGGGACAACCTTGAAGATGGGACCGAAAGATTGTCCCGAAACGTCAGTAAGGAATTACCACTCCTCGCTGCGTAATAATCCAGAAGAGCGCAATTCTCATCTACTTCGCGACGGAAGCTTGAAACACTCATAAAAAGATGCACGTTCCTACCCTACACCCAAATGACTAACTCCCGCCACATGCATGGGAGCTGTTCTTTATGTTGCACGCGAGCGTATGACGAATTTTTAGTTTGTAGCCCTGTCTCTGTCTACAAAGTCACGTGGTTTTTGTGAAGGTGACATCTAGCCGCCAGCGTTATCCCTCTGCACCAAGGTTGTTTTTCTCCTCCACCCACTACGTCGTTGTTTTCTAGGTGTCAACGCCCTTAACTATTACTACCTGTTGTTGGTACAGAATGACGTTACGTCGTATAGAATAAAGCACCCGACACACATTACATGCATAATAGAGTAGGGTGGAACCGCTCAAACGTTTTCAATGTGTTACAGACGTAAGAGTTGAGGTAAATCGTGCAGCAAATTGTGTACAGTGTTGGTTGATACCTACAGGCCCAATGCTCTTAAAGCTTCGAAAGCTTGTAGTAAATATATCATGTGACTGTAAATGCAAGTCAGTTACTGACGAACGCTTACAACAGCACAGCCGTTGTGGTGCAGGAATTGCAAATCTTTTCGCCACCTGCTGCCAGGTTTACTTGCAGCTACTTATGCACAATGATGCCACCCGTCACTGTTGCCACAGTACCGCCACTGCTGCACATTTGCTGGACAGTGCATCTCCTGCACTTAGGGCGAAGACTCAAGTCTTCTGGGCCACGACGCTGTATCCCGTAGTCGTTGGACGAGTGGTCCCGAACCTTTCGAAAGATCATGATGCCCACATCTTCGGGGTAAAGCAGTCAAGAAGATGTCGACTTCTTGGCCGTGAAATGGAGACACCACGTCGGGACCACAGCGCCGCATACCAGAAGACTTCGTCTTCAATAGCACCATTGCGACAGACATTTGTGACACGGCTTCTTAATTGTCGTTACGTACTTCACGATTTCAAATAATCAACATTGTATAACGTTTTGCTTGCTATAGCATAGCATACTTCCCATACTTACTTCCTATATATATATATATATATGTATATATATATGCGTCCTGTTATCTCATACACAGTGGTTCGCAATTCCCCTTGTAGTGCTTAAAGGCTTTATGCGTTTGTGAAGTAGTAAACAAATCCGAACATGTTTAGCATAAAAGCTGTTGTGAAAGATGTTTGCTATTCAGGGGATTGTGTGTTATTCATTTGAAGTATGAATCCATTTAAAAAAAGTCCGTCATACTTCACAGAAGACACTGCCTGTCATTAGGAAGACTAGCCAGGTTTATACTGTATATGTATAAGGAAATAATTGTTTTTGCTTAGAATCAGACAGAACGTCCCAATACGCTGTGTGGGCGAAATGCAGACTTTAATTTACTGTTAAAGGAGGCGCTATAACGTACATCACCGTCCTTTTAAAATGACCCCCCCCCCCACCTTCCTCTCGCCCCTCCACCAAAATGATCACATCCTTGTGAAAGATGGTGACGATTCTAGAATTAAAGAGTGTAAATAAAATAGTTACCGGCTTAACCCTGCAGCCGTTTTGACCCACGGTGCGCACTGTGCAAGAGGCCATGTGGACATGTTCGCGATAAACAGCTTTTAGCCCCAGTCGGATGTCGAATTGTAGTCATCTAGCTTGTGTCAAAATATCAAATTTGCTTACCCCTGTTGCGTAATTGTAGAGTTAAATGCGCAGATTGATACACTGGACGTCCTCGTCTTGCGTTCATGGCAGGTCCTTTCTGAACTGTATTAAGTAAGTAAAAAAAAAAAAAGTAGTAAACTGCGAGTATTTGTATTTAAATGCTCAACATTTTTAGACAGAGCGTAAAGTTTTTTTGTGCTTAATTAAGCACCACCCCATGAAGACGTGGAGGTATACCTCGAGCATATTAACCTCCTACTAGATGGAATTGCTTGGTTAGCGTCACGCTTTGGCCGTTCTGATCTCTTGGGAGAAGCTCCTGTTGCCTGTTAAATAAGAGGCTGTGTGGTTCCCATATAAACAATTCTTGCACCCATTGGGAATAAAACCACGATTCCACAGTCCAATCCGTAGTGTTCTACCCGTAGTGACTGACCTGCACCGATTCACATATTCATTCGATGCAGTGGGTGTGACGAAACGAAATCCGTAACTTACAAGGCATATGGTGGATTCAAACAGAAGTGTGTCCCAACAAAATTGCTTTCGTTTATTTTTTTTTTTCTGTGTGTTATATGTGCTGTGATAATTCCTTTCTCCCGAACGCAGTGGAAGTAATATATAAAGTTTCAGTGTTAATAGTAATTAAGCAATTAAGAAAGCAAGCATACCCCGGGAAACCATAGTGAGAGGTCTATATGAAAACTGATGACCATGAACGTCTTTGCAATTATTATTATAACCCTTGTTACCACTTTTATGCAGGGTATTTACAATCATATACCTGAAACAAACTGTGTTTCTAGGGTATACAGTGTTGCGGCTGTTCTGTATTTACAATTTGTGCTATATGTAATGTTATTTCGCCCGTGAAATATGTTTTGTACTTTTACATTAGCGCTTTCCGCAGTATGTGTGCAGTGCCCAGCATGGCTGTTTTTTGCAGTCCCTTAATTTCGAGCTTTCCTGGTATGTTGCTCAGGAATTGTATGAGTGATTGTGAAATGGTTCCGGTCGCCCCTATTATTATCGGTATCACTTTTGCTTTCACATTCCAGATGCGCTGAATAATAATAATAATAATCGTCGTCGTCATCATCATCATCGTCGTCATTTTCTTCCTCATCTTCCTCTTCTTGTCCCCATTATCGCATAACAAGTAACTGCAGTTGCTTGCTGACACTTGGAAGTACAGCCGCAGAAAAGAAATGGAATGGCGTAATGGGCGTGTATGGACTGTAAGTTTCTCCCTACAATAGGCCACGAAGACCCAGAGGGGAGTAGAGGTATAGCTCTACTCTTTCTTTAACCTTGGAGCTAGTAGAGGGGTGGGTGGTCGAGACGCCTCGCCTTTTTAACCCCGGGAAAGACCCGGTACCCATTGTATATGAGACGGGGCGGGCCCCAGGGCCTGTCTGGACGGGTGCGGAAAATCTCGCCCCCACCGGAATTCGGTCCCCGGATCGTCCAGCCCGTAGCGAGTCGCTATACCGACTACTCTATCCCGGTCCACGGATGGACTGTAAAAAAAACAATGTATAGGCGTATTAATTCAACTAAAGACAGGTGTCCCGTTGGACAGAATTTGAAATATAAAACTATTAGTTTTAAAATGTCGACAAAATGCATTCATTCAGACGTCCTTTGGTTCCTGCTGTATGTCCCGTGAATACAGTTCACAGCCCGAAATTCAATGTCTTTAAGAACCATTTTACCAATAATCTCCCACCTACGCGTGGTTCTTCCAAGTGGGCTCTTTCCGGCAGATTTCCTACCAACAGCCTGTATGCATTTCTCCTCTCTCCACTGTGTTCCATACGCCACACCGAACGCATCTGCTAGTTGGTCAACCTAATGAAATTTGGTGAGGAATGAAAACCATGAAGCTCCTCTTTACACGATTGTCTCTTGCCTCTGATTACTTGCGCCCCTCTTATTGAACACCTTCGGTTGTATTTTCCCTCAGTGTGAGAGATGGGATTGCACACCAGTATACAACAACAACCAAATTATAAGTGTGTATGCTTAACCCTGAATATTCCAGTGGTTTGTGCATGTGCCGCCGGGTTTACGTTAAGAACTGCATTTTCCCCCACACAGTGTATTCGAGTATTAATGTGATTTCTCACAATAAACATCCATTACTTGCACATACAGCATTCACAGATGGGTCTTTCTGATGGTAGTACACTATTTTGTGCGTGTGCGCGTGCGTGCGTGCGTGCAGTGAACCTTTCTGTGTCCAGTAGAGTACGTTTCGGTTTCAAGGCCGTGGAAACGTTCAGACAAGTTAGTCGCCGACTTCTTACCGTGGAGGCCCGGGTTAGGTCGCGAGCCAGTCCGTGTGGGATTTGCAGTGGACAGAGTTGCACTGGGATAGTCTTTTCTGCGAGATCTTCGTTTTCCCCCTGTCCATGTCATGCCACAAATGTTCCATACTGTTATAAGAAGGACAAGCGGCGAAACCTCTTGATCTGCAAACAAAGTAATGCTCTCTCGAATATCAGGAACCACAGGACAGAAAAGAGCTTTTACATTGTTTGGTTCTCGAAGACTCATTCTCGAGTTCTAGACTGCAGGATTGCGTTTCGCTGAATTTAATCTGCTGTTAATTTCCTCGGGCATGCAGTTTTTGGCGCGTTCGCAAAATTACTAAAAGCGACAATTAGCTGCGTCGTGTCTGCCTGTCCGTCTGTCCGTCCGCATGGAACAGCTCGGCACCCACTGGACGGAATTCTATGAAATTTTATATTTGAGTATTTTTCGCAAATCTGTCGAGAAATTTCAAGTTGCATAAAACTATGAAAAGAATAGCGGGTACTTCACGTGAAAACTTATGGACATTTGTGATATCTCGCTTAATTTTTTCTAGAATAAAAATATGTGAGACACAATGTGTAGAGAAAATCAAAACACACATTTTGTGTTAAATACTTTTTTTTTTTTCGAAAATCGTGCCGTTTATGAGATACGTGAAAAAATACAGTAAAGCCAGACAGGCCGGCCATATATTACAATATAATACGGCACATGCGCTTTGCATGTTGAATAACTAAGGCTACAGACACTAAGAATATGTAGTACATCTTGCTTTTTCGCGGCAAAAATGGTTACGCGAACGCGCCCCAATATTCCGTTTATAGGCGCAAGTATATTGCCTGCCTGTTGGTTACTTTCCCAAATATATGAAATAAGCAACTTTTTCAAAGGATGTGTTAGTATCCTTATGAACATATACTGATTTTTTTTAGCATATAATTTACATCGACCACCGTACTAGCGACTAATACAGCCTGTGTTTTTCCTTATCGTACTTGTGTTTTCACATAATAAAGCAACAACATAAGCGTAGAAGGAAAGCTATCATTTTCCATTTACTTTAATTCCCAGATGGTTTTCTGGGATTTTCCAAATGGCGTATTTTTTAAGGTACTTGTACACATGATACTGATAATATTATTAGTGTTAATGTGGCTGCAGTTAATGTGGTACTGCTCATCGAGGAGCTTCGTGATTGGTACTGATACTCGTCAAATAATTTGCGTTATCGAATCAAGGAGTGTGAAATGGGTGGTGAATTTGGGGTGTGTGGGGAGATGAGAAATGCATACGGGGGTTCATAGATAAACCAAAATGAAAGAGTTCATTTAGAAGAACTAGGCATGAGTGGGAGAATATTATTAGAATTGATCTTAGGGAATGAGACTGGATGCGCCTGGGTGAGGATACACACAAGTTAATATGGTAACGAACCCAGGAGTTCCTTAGAATATAGGGAATTTCTTGACTTGATTTCTTTTTTTTGGCTACTCAAGAAATACTTTCCTTCTTGCAGTTAGTTACATTTGTGGTATAGTTAGCACGCACGAAGGAAAGGCGACGCTTCCAGATTTTAGTTGAACACTTTCACAGAAATAACTGGCAGTAGATGGTTTTCTAATACGTAAGTAGACTGTAAAGATATGGCCTGAATTGAGTTGTCTCAGGTCAGCATCAGTTTACAGAATTTTATGTTTACGGTGATGAACCTTCCCCTTCATCACAAGTTTCTTGATCAGCTGCGTGATTGTTTGAGAACCTGTTATAATAGATGCTGCAGTTTATGTTTATAGTACTAAGGATGTGGATTGGTTGGTTAGATTTCCATTTTCTGAAATCTTCTAGGTTGAAATCTAGGCTCGGGAACATTATCCGAAGTTTTGGTGGCGCCCCTCCATCTCTGCTAGCAAGATTTTTGCTGTAGTACCAATCTATGCAAACCTCAAGAACAGTTAATAATATTTAATCATTAAAATCCACCCGGACAGAAGCGTACTTCTTGGTTGTGAAGACCAGTGGGTCATTTCTTCACTGCAAAATGAATGTGCTTTGAGGAATGTTCGCATACTCGCGAAAAGCGCCTCTTAGCTTCATGTCTGTCCGTCCGTCTACATGTATCAGTGTGGCTTCCACTGGACAGATTTCTGTAAAACTGGATTTTGGGGAAAGCCATTAAAATCTGTTGCGAAACTCCAGATTTGGTTAAGGTCGGAAAAAAAAATCGGACAATTTCCATGATGACCTAAGGACGTTATATTGTTGCCGGCAACGATAAATTGCCATACAAGCACTCTCTTAGAGTTAAGTGGTATGACGCTGTTACGATAGCCGAGGAGGTAACATTACGCGAACGCGCCACAGTGTTCCGTTAAACCTATACTGCGTATCTGTTCATCGAACAGTGATTAGCGCATGCAGTAAGAACTGTCAGGACCTGTTTCCTTCATATTTTTTTCTACGCGTCATTCAGGAATTAGACGTTCCATAATCCGTGCAGTTGAAGTGTCTTTAAATAAACTGGGATTCAATAAAGGGATTTGGCACCCCATTGCCTTGCTGCACTTAATACGTCACTGCTGGAAAAATGTAGGCACGTTACACTGTGATCGGGTCATGGTCTTTGCCATTCACCATCGGTTGTGTACGTTGCTGTATGTTTGGTTTAGTCTGCAGCAGAAACAGAATGAAACGCTTGGTGCCACATCGGTGGGTTTAACCTTGGCCCTGGCCGGTCGTGTTAACGTCACTAGGTACCTTATGTAACAATGGAGCATTCGGACTATTAGTGTTATTCTTGCATACATTGCTCTGTAAAAGACTAATAAACGAATAACGTAAATATGTGGGGAAACCCCTATCTTGTAGTCTTTTCCACGAATGAGATATAAGTTCAATAAACTGCATTGTTTAGCGTTTAATTTATCTGTATGGATATTCTTTACGAATGTCATAAAAGAAGTATGACATATTCCATAGATCATATCGCACTTTTGCTTGTTCAAGAAATCAATAAGTGTTGTGTATTTGCAGTTAGAAGGCGATATTGATTGCGTTTTCAGTCTAGAAAAGTCTCACGCGAGACATTGCTCCCCAGACAGCAACGATTGGCCGTGATGCGTGGTGCCATCTAGGAACATTGTTAGCAACTACGTGCAGGGAAATGCCGTGGGTGAACCATAGATGGCGTTGTGTCATTCTATGCATTCTATTGACATGGAAATTTTGTGTAGACTGCACAAAAATGTTCGCATACCGAACAATTCAGGAGCATTTGCTGTTATAGCCTCTGGGTTTAACTGGCATTTGTTTGAAGTAATCGATTTCCTGCATAAGTAAAGAGTAACATAAAACGTAATCAGAATCATGATGGCAGAACACACAAATGATTTGCCTCTTATTAGGCGGAAGTCAGAAGACTAGAAGCAAAAGTGTACTGAACGTGAAATTTTTCTCATGGTTATTCATTTTCTTCGAAACATCTTTTGTCTCCGATAAGTTTTTACCAAATTAGGCTCGAGATGCGCGCAGAATCGCGCCCGGGTGCTCGTGTAAAGTGCCCATACGGTTGTCCATTTTTAACTCAAATTTAAATTTGTCGACCGACTGTAGTAGATCTGCTCGGTTTCTAGTGTTTCGTTTGCAACATAGGGACCATAAATTTGACTTAGTGGCCTCCTAATACGTATTCCTCTTGTTGGTTCAGGTTTTATATAATTAAGGTGCGGCTTATAAGTAGCCCATGATAATGAGGTGCTGTTCACACTTATTAATGGAGGATTTTAGGACAACAGTAGAGTCCGTAGTACTTCAGACTCAGGCATTTGGAATGCAGTCTTGTGGAACAGCAGCGTTTAAAGTCTTTTCTGCTATAACGCGGTAGCTGCGTTCTTGTGAGACTCCATGTTATAGAAAATCGCTTAAAATAGGGCCACACCAAAAAATCGGCCTGTCATCCAGCCTTGTATCTTCACACTGGTCGCTGAAATCGTCTAACAGCCAACACGAGTATGCGGAAGTTCGCGTTGTACAAACAGTATTCACCTATTCGTCAATCGCATTATAGCTAGTTCGAGTTAACGAGACATGCGTAATAGGAGAAGTTACTGTACCCATACGTTTGAGTAAGAGTTGGAGGCGTTGTAGGAACTCAGTGTGACGTTAGTTTCAGACTCAGAGTGCATAAAGAAAAGAGTATATGGGGTTACAGAATAGACTGATTTGGCATAGGATGGGAACCAGTGGTAATCCAGCATGGTATTGTAGTTTTTGGGCTGCATAAAAGCCAGAGAATTTCTTGAGTAGATGAACAATGTTAGCTTCTTGTGCAGGATTCTGTACCCCGTGCGTAACTTCGACGTCCATAAACGAACCGCTGGGCTGAAGGCCAAATGCACCACGTTGACAACTTGACGAAGATTCAACAAACCAACCAGAATGCTTCAGTTCGTCGAGCAGTACGTATTGCAGTGCAACGTGTCCGGCTGGAAGTAGCCGTTTGAAACTTCCAAGGTGTTCACGTTCCAGGCGAGCGGCATGCAAACTCGTACCCGACAGACCGGGGTTTCTGTTGCGCACCACGCTGAATGCTTTGCGTACTCTTCGCTGAATTCAAGTCCGTTTTTCACCCCGCTGATGTGTTAAATTGCGTACACATGTAGGC
>Ga0123357_10010402_pt1 | contig 11833 bp, 8 predicted proteins | sample TergutEmb28metaG_FD_89873 | JGI IMG/M metagenome (GOLD analysis project Ga0123357, IMG submission 89873) | Embiratermes neotenicus P4 segment gut microbial communities from Petit-Saut dam, French Guiana - Emb289 P4 | ecosystem: Host-associated > Arthropoda: Insects > Digestive system > Gut ...
GTAGAGGTATAGCTCTACTCTTCCATAACCGCGGCACTAGAAGGGGGTTAGTGGTCAGCAGCACGCTCCGACCGCACTTTACCCCCGCGAAAGACCCGGTACCCATTTTACAGGAGTCTTGGTGGGCCTCAGGGCCGGTCTGGACGGGCGGAAAATCTCGTCCCCGCCGGGATTCGATCCAGTACCGTTCAGCCCGTAGTCAGTCGTTATACCGACTGAGGTACCCGGCCCACCAACGAAGGGAGGGCAGTCAGTAATTAAAGACAGATCATGCGATGCAGTATTACGTAATGCTACCGGTATGTATTTGTAGCTACCTAAAATACGTTTTCAGATGTAAATTTTCGATTTTGGATACATATCATTCGGACAAAGTATATTCCCGTTAGTAAGGATATGAGGTTGCATAGTTATTTTTCGAAGCCACAAGGGTTCCGCGAGCAAAAGAGTTTGGGAAACACTGCCTTGGAGGGTACTCCCTGCTTCATACCCTGAATTTGGTACAATTAACAGTGACGTTATTGCGGACTCGTGAGGTTGGAATGACACTGGCAGTATGTACCGTGGGTTCCAAAAATGACGTATGGCAATCGGACGTGGAAGACTATTACGGTGAAATTTTTGTAAAATGTAAAATAAGAAGAGAAATGCGATGTGAAAGTTTCCTTTTGCTTTCGGTTTCGTAACGGTAACATCACATTGCAGCTAGGCGTGTGAAATTTGGTAGGGGAGAGGTCATAACGACAGCTGTACATTATGTGAAGTATTGCTTGTAAGTTAGTGGTTACCAGCCTGACAGCGATTTTAAACTTTAAGATTATGTTCGACATATTTAGCGTGTGCACAATTTGTACCTAAATAATTTCCGTCACAAAAATGAAATGCGACGGAAACATAGTGTGACCAGAAATCTGTGAACTAGGGAAGTATGCTTCATGAGTTTTTCTAGGAAGTCCTTGTTGCTTTAAGGCCGGAATGTGGATTAAACGATCATAATACTTTCTCGCGGAATGACAGCCTGGCCATTATAGATGTATGTGATTAGTCCCGTCACTTTACGTGTACATCTTTTCAGTAAAAACCTAATTGCAGCTGCATGTTGCGGCTTATACGAAGCAATTTGTATGCTGTACAATTTTCATTGGTATTATATAAATACATTTTTTTCTGTATACGGTTTGAGGATGGCTTACGGTGGGTCGAAACATGTAGCAGCGCGTAGGTTGTGTGATAAACAAATGTTTGGCGGATCTTGTCTGTATTAGCCGGTGTATGGAGTGACAGGATCGCGTAAGGTATGGCGTTTTTGGTCATTTATCCTGCCCGTATCTTTCTACAGATCGGAATCTCAGTGTTTGTTTCAGTGACAAATGTTGCTGTATCGGGACGTCGTAAGGATTTGCATTCTTAGCTAAACTTGTCTTACGTTACGGTTCGGTTTTATTAGCCAGTATATTGGTAAACCATATAAATTATTTTGTATTATTTTAAGAGGTAGAATTACCGTTGAATTTTTGGTTCCTTACTCTCGATAAGAGCAAGCCCCATATTCGTGCTATTCAAAAGCCATGTTTAAATCGTTAACGAATGTGACGTTTGCTCTAGTTGCTAATGAAAGTACTGTTCGCAATACAGAAATTAATGTTTGCGCTAGGCGGTTGCGTTTTATATAAAAGAAGTTTTATCTTTTAATTGTACGTAGTGTCATATGTGGGCATTGCATTCAATCCTTAGTCTTACGACAGGTTCATAACCTATTCCAAAGCCCGTTCACAACAGAGTGCGATCTAGTGCTTCCTGTTTAAATTTCCAGTATCCTGGCGTTTCCTTAAGTTTACCCAGTGCCTGCTTACATCTTCTTCCTTGCCTTCACGTTACTTCTATCTTGCCACCTTCCCTGCAGTAGCGTGTGTTAGAAGGCAGGTTCTACGCAAGATGTGACGAATGCAGTTAGCCTTATTATTATTTTTTGTATGTAGGATGTACCTTTCCTCTGTGGACTGTCTGTAATAATTTCTCACACTATCGTCCCAACCAATCTCCTTAATCCTTCTCCAGCACCACATTTCAAAACTTTCCATGTTTTTTTCATCTACTCTCCGAGGTATAATAAGAGTTGAGTGAAGTAATAATGAACTGAACTGTATGTGGAAGGAATGTCTTGAGCTCTAATTTGAAATGCCCTCACGGAATTTAGCCCTGGTATGGGGTGGAGGTCATGGTCACCCACGAATAGCTTCGGTGAGAGTATTTGGTTGGTCCGTCGGTCGAGATTTGAACCCCGGGTATTTCAAGTACGGAGTGACAATTACTCGACCGCGGCGCGTAGATATGGAGGTTTAGCTCCACGCATTCCTAAGTTCACTGCTACTCGGCAGTAAATGGTTTCACACACCGACCGGTACTGTGGAGACATTACTTGAGCCTAACGTACGCCACGAGATATTTTAGACATGCATCTGGAAAGGAACGAGGTAGAGTTCTGCCATGCGGATGCTGCGTTGGTCAGTGAATGCAGCCAGAGGTGTCGCTCGGTCATACTTGGGCTGCTGGACCGGGCCGCGAGAGGCGTACGTCGGAGGGAGAGGAACTCGCTCGGGAATGCGCTGCTATTGCGATGTTGCCGTCACCGCTGCTCGCTCAGGAATGCTGAAGGCTAAACCGCAGTGGAGCCTTTAACAGTGTACACTCCCTGCACTATTGCAAATGGAGCCCGGCTCTTTTAATTTGAAATTACACGGATGGCGCCAGTGATGGAAGTGAAATTACTTTCTCACATGTTGACGAAGTCCAGCAGGGGACGGAATGGTACAGCGAATAGTCAGGGAAGTCCTGAAGATGGAGGGAACGGGTTCCGTCGAAACGTCGGCAGCCACCGCGAAGTACAGTGTCACCCCAAAAGCTCGGATTATGAAGTGTGCATATTGTTTATTTGTGTTCTTACGTCATCACGCTTACGGCGTCGTTGGAATTTCAGGGACACGTTTTAAAATTTACATTCCGCAGTTGCCATTAAATATATGTGCGTGTTTTTGGGGAGAAGGTGAGGAGGTTTTGTAACCCACAAGTTGTATATGCAGTATATTTAATGTCCGCGTTAAATACGTCAAAGGGCATAAATCAACACATAATGGGGAGACTGGCCTTCGACATGCTTTGTCGCAGAAGTGACTTTATTGGTCTTGATGAAATCTGAATTTGGGCCCGGGGGGGGGGGCAGGACAAAAGGGTGTAAGAATATTTGTTCTCACGGGCCCAGTATAGCGTAACATACAGGGCGGTCCGAAAGTGAGCTAACTCAAACCATTTTCCCGTATTTTTGGGAATATTCATACAGAGTTGCAGCAGTCAATCTGAAACAGTGTAACAGCGCTGTGAGTTGTGCAGTGAACATGGGGGTTCTCATTTCAAACAGTTTTTGTGAAATCTGTAGGTAATAAAGAAATTTACAGCGAAATCTAATGTACATTCTACTAACCGGGTAACTGACGTTTGGGCCACTCTGTACCCCGCATGATTGTCAAAACAGCATTTTGTTTTTCGAAATCAGAGCATTCCGTGGTACGGAAACTTCGTGTGCCACGTGTGTGGGGTCTAAACTTGCATTTGAATGTTCGTGATACGAATATTAGGGCAAATGACGTTTAGCACGTGATGAAGTGTAAACAGTAGGCCTGCATTTGGCTGTTCGACTGTGGTTTGTGTTCGTATTAGCATTGTGTCTAAGGTAAATGAGCATGGATCTTAGTACCGTGACGTTGCGGAAAGGATGGTTGTCGCCAAATGTCAAGTAGCTATGTCAGAATTGCTACTTTGCACTCCATGAAGTTCACCGGTAGAGCGGAGGTGTAGATCCACCTGTTCTTAAGTTTGATATTTGGCGATCCGGCCGTTTTATCCCAGGGGAAGTATCCCCCGGTACCCATTCAGTAGGTGATCAAACTCCTGCCCTTGGCCGGGAATCGAACCGTAATTCCTCGGACCTCCAGTCCGGGGAATTGTCACATTGCCGACTGCTCTGTCCAGCGGTTATCACGAGGAGAAAAATACGTTCAGAAATTCATACAGAAGTTTAACTCGACGTTGCATGTCTTGCGGTGTGTTTATCGTTATTGTCGCCAGTTTTTGACGGGACCATTCTTTTTGGGTTACATCACAGAATGAGGCGTGCCAAGCCAGAACACAGTTGAGGGAAGGGTATTCTTGTGTGTTCTAAATGTGGAGTAATCTGGTTTTGTGTTGATTGTTTTACTGGCATGTCAACAGAAATTGATATCGTATGCTCCAGTGCGTCACGGAGGCGTTCGCATAACCCATCAAATATTGTTCATCCAAGGCCAGTATATGGTCGTTGACCCGCTTGGAATTTATGTGCGCTTATACTGTGAAGTTACATTACTTATGTAATATCGAGAAGCTTCAGGCTGCCTTGAGAAGGCAACGCGGGCTTGCCTTTGTATTCCCTTGTTTTCCTATTCGTTTGACATCCAGATTTCTTTTCTTTTTTTCTTCTTCTTTTCTTTTTTCTTTTTCCCTTTCTTTCCTCTCCTCTCGCCCTCCTGAGATGATGTTTGTACGCTTTGTAAGTGTTGCAGTTCGTTGGGAAATTTGTAACCCTAACTGACTGACCAACTGACTCCATAGAACAGAATCCTTAAAAAGCTGCTAGTTTCCCAACTCGCCAATAAATTCTTTCTATGTTACGGAATCCGATGGTTCATTGCCGTGCTTACAAGAGCTCACCAGTTCTCCGTATTGAGCCAAGAGAACCCATTCCTCGCCGTCCCTTTTCTTAAGGATCCATTTTAATATTATTCTCTCGTCCCTCGTCTAGTTCTTCCAAGTTGTCTCTTACCTCAAGGTTTTACAACCAAAACGCGTTTTTTTTTTAAGTTGCCGTTTCCCTCATTTCGGATAAATGTACTAGTTTATTGTACCAACCGAATGCACAATATCAAGTACATACAAATATAGTAAAGACGCTGCTCTTACATGTTTCTATGTATATGTGTTTGATATTGTGTATTCGGTTGGTGAACCAAAAGACTGCCGTGTTTCCCGCCCGTGTTATCCTCGATTTGATTAGCCGAATAATACTTAGTGATGGGTACAATTCGGCGAGCTCCTCCATGAAATTTGGATGTACCGTGGTAGGTAGGCTGTAGAAGTTCTGGCTGTTAACGTGGCAGGTCACGAGGAAACTGCTGGTCTTTAAAGGAATAGGTTCCGTGAATATTGTGGCCGAGAGTTGGTTTAGTGACGAGTTTTGAACTGCTGCTGTTCCTGAGTGTCACATGGGCTAATGATTGTGCACCCAGAGCTGGAATCTTTATGTTCCTGTGACCCTGCATCGTGAGTAAAGCGTGGAGAAAGAATACCAACAAGATGCAACAATATAGATGTTTATTGTCAATTCAGATGTTTAATATTGACTACTGTCTCGACATGTTTTGGGCATCTTTATGCCCATCATCAGGAAAAAAAGACCACGTGTTACTGCATATGGGGTTGTTTGCTGGTAGTGTTGGATGTGGCTGGTTCCTGTACTGTGGTGCTACGTTGTAGGGTGTGAGCACTGTGAAGGTTGCTGTTCGTCGAGCAGCAACCTTCGCAGTGCTCACACCCTACAACGTAGCACCACAGTACAGGAACCAGCCACATCCAACACTACCAGCAAACAACCCCATATGCAGTAACACGTGGTCTTTTTCTCCTGATGATGGGCATAAAGATGCCCGAAACATGTCGAGACAGTAGTCAATATTAAAGATCTGAATTGACAATAAACATCTATATTGTTGCATCTTGTTGATATTCTTTCTCCACAGAGCTGGAATGTGTGTGGAAGGAAGGATCGGTAGTGCATTTTAACCCGGTGAAAAGAGTGAAGTCATAATACAGCACAGAACACACACACATATCTTCACAGCACAGAGCAATCTGGTGATGTCGTTTAAGAAAGTAATGGCTGTTTGTATCAAGAATCATACGATACCCGTAAATACACCGTTTATACGCAGTGCAGTCTTTAAGCTACTACCCTTCCTGTAAGGGGGAATTCGGTAGTGCAGTTGGTTGAGCAAGTGCGCTACAAGCCGGAAGGTCGCGGATTCGATTCCCGATGGTGTCATTGGAATCTGTCAGTGACTTAATCCTTCTGGCCGCTCTATGGCCCTGGGGTTGACTCACCCTGTAACAGAAATGAGTACCAGGAGTATTTCCTAGGAGGTTAAGGCGGCTGGTGCGTAGGGCTGCATCCTTACCACCTTCATATGCCGATTGTCTATAAATCTGGGAGCCTGAACCTCCTGGAACCCCCAGGGCCTATGCAGGGATTGCGTTACCTTTACCCTTCCCGTAAAGGAAAGAAGCAGACTTTTGGAGATAACCATCCTGTGTGTGTGTATGTGTAATTTTTTTTTTTTTTTTAATTTTCCCGATGATCACGAATCTTTGTATGAACAGGTGTCATGTGAGGAGACGCCGTCGTCATGCCATCAGTAGTAACAACATGGCGGATACGCGTACGTGTGTGGCATAAGCAGCAATAGCGCCGCATACTGTGTGAGGTCTTGGAAATGATCTGTGCGAATAGACAGCAGAGAAACACTCGGCTCTTGCTCATGCAGCACATGTTTTTGCTACATTTAGAATAACGTCGTGGCCGCCATGTGAAAATGTTCTGTAATTTTGGGCGTCAGGCGTTGTAACTACTGCGGGTTTTGAGGTGTATATGAAACAGGTTGTGGGGATCGGTCATTAACGTTTATACATGTGACATGGGGTTTTTTTCATTGTGACTCGGCGACCATGCTTCTAAAATCGAGCAAATGTAATCTACTTCAGCGACTACGCCGATCTTATACAACCTCATATAATAAAAACTGTACACGAAGTGTGGAGTGTAAGTCAGCAGTTAGGAACATAGCGACGCTGCGAAGTTTTGAGGTTGTGTCCGTTGACATAACGTTTACTTAATTCATATGCTCGAGGGCCGGTATAGCGACTCGCTACGGGCTGGACGGTCAGGAGATCGAACCCCGGTCTGGGCGAGGTTTTCCGCACCCGTCCAGACCGACCCTGGGGTCTACCCAGCCTCCTATACAGTGGGTACCGGCTGTCTTTCCCGGGGGTAAAACGGCTGTGGCGTGGCGTTGACCACCTACCCCCCAGTTAGCGTCGAGGTTAAAAAAAGAGTGTAGTACATGTAATGCCCCTCTGGGCCTTCGTGGCCTGTTCTAGGGTGAACTTTACCTTTCTTATCACATGTTCCTCTTGAAATTGAACCCGAACCACCGTATAAGTACTAGCAGATACGTGTGTAGTAGAAGTGTGTGCAGCTGGAAAGTGGGCATTGATTTCTGCTGAGATTTCCTTGTATTTGTGTTGAAGTGGGTGTGTGATGTGATGTGTGCTGTTTGTGCATTTTCCTGAAAGGGCGGAGAAGAATTACAAACCCTCACATCATTGTAGGCGGTCGCCCTGTAATATCAAAATCACATTCTTCCTGAATAGGACGTGACGGTGCTGCTTCGTAGGTCGTGTGCTTAAATAGTACGCCGTGCCTGTGGTGCTACTTGTGTCGTCCTTTGTTCGCTTGCGGATTGCGCGTAGGGAAGATGGCTGTGGTCGGGATGGGAGGGTAGTGTCGTAGGATCGTTATTTTAGCTGACCGACATCACTTCTCACTTTGTTCCGCTACTCTTTCGCGCGTGTGGGCGAACGGTGGGTGAGATTAGTTTTATACGACGAGCCGACAGGAAGTGACGAACGCTATCGGTTACGTACAATAATGCCCCCGCATGTTAAGGCAGCCACCATGACACCGTTTTGCAAACGTAAAGAAAAGAAGCGGGAAACCTCCAGGAAAGCTGACCTGTTCGCGGGATTCGAGCGCGGTGCCTTCCAAATGTGAGTCAGGTCGCACTCTGCAGACCAGTTAGTCGCATTATTTACATTTCTGCTTGCTTTGGCGTATTTAAATGCTTCTTTACTCTCATTCACTCATGAAGGCCCTTCCTGGTTCGGAGTTAATGACAATTCACCTGTGTCAGCCGTTACGCATAGCGGTGAAAGAAGGTTGTCGTTCATTGCACCCTGAGTTGGGTGATAATGAAACTGATGATAGGATTATGGAGATTGTGGCCAGTTTCAGAGTAGTTGGCGTAGCATCATCGCCCGATCGATCTCCACACACTGGAGGTCGTTGCTTTAAGAGACCGCATAAACCGTACAATGTCGTGTGGTGTGTTCTCTTCCCCGCCGCAGTTGTGTAAGACTAATCTCACGGTTTCTTGCTTGAACGGATTTCTGAGACCGCTATTTGAGAAAGTAAGAGGCTCATCATACAGTATTAATACCAACCAACTGCACAGATATTTATAAGTAACTATTTGTTATTTCGTAATACTTCCGCTACGTGTTTTCGGCCCGTGAACGGCTGGCTGTTTTCGGAGAAAACTTAGTTAATAGACGAATACAGTTTGGTACGAATGTTGCGAAGGATGTGCGTGGACAGTGAAAAATTGCCTTCGTTGTCGTATTCAGCAAAGCCCACCATAGGTCCCTTTCTTACTCATATTCGTTCTACGTCCTTGCATAATGTCTTTTTGAAAATCAGTTTTTAATATTGTCTTGCCACCGCTTCCTAGACTTCCCATGTGCATTTCCTGTTCATGTTTTCCGACTAACATGTATCCATCTCGTGTACTTTTCGTGCCTCAACCAATACTTCCCGCTTCGTAATACTTCATGAAGAGTACACATCATTAAACTCCTCTGTGTACAGTTTTCAAGGAAGAAGAAGAAGCTCTGCTAATTTTTGAAAGAAAAATATTTAGAAGAATATATGGTCCTAAATATGAAAACGGGGAATGGAAAAGTCGGACGAATCGAGAACTAGAAGAGATAAGCAAAGGAGAAAATATAGTAAAATGGATAAAAGGGCAAAGGATAGGCTGGTTAGGTCACCTAGAGAGAATGGAGGATAGGATGGCCAAAAAGATCTTCACTCAAGAACTGGAAGGGACGAGAAGAAGGGAAAGACCCAGGAAAAGATGGAAAGAGGAAGAAGAAAGAGATATTCAAGTGCTGGGAGTGAGAAGATGGAGAGTTGGTGGCAGATAGGAAAAAATGGAAGGACATTGTTCGACAGGCCAAAGCCCACAGTGGGCTGTAGTGCCAATGTAATAATAAGAAGATATCAGTGACAGTTAGGCAGACAATATTGTGCGGCATTAAGCACTGGCAGGTTCAATGAGGAAATTAAAAACTTATACGGTGGCAATGCGCGCAAGATATGTACCACAGAACACTGACAAAATCTCTTGCCGACTGACGGTACTGACATTCTCAGCACCAAGAGAGTCGCGCGTATGTATTCCAGACTAACATAATGCGTGTCGTGCATGCTCATAGGCCAGCCCATATGGGATCTGTGACCGCCAGAGTGGCATTAGGACAGGATATTCTACGATACCTTGTCCGTTTCATTCGGCCAATGCTACAAACCAATTCCTTCATCCAATCTTAGCGACTGACAAAGTAAAAACTGTCATCCCACGAAGTTACGTCGTCGTTGTTCCGAGAACGGCGACGTTAGTCGAGGCAAATTCTTCCTAAACACAAAGTGGGGAAGGCGCTTCCACAAACTATAATTTGATCAAGAAAACTGAAGTTTCACAAACAATATTAAATCTGACAAGCAGATGACAAGATAAGGTGGAGGCAGTTCCTCTTGGACTGCAGGCGTGTCATCTGGATCATCATCTACAGCATCCAACAGTACAGACCATGAAGATGACTTCAAGAAATCAAGCACTTAAGTCTGGCGAAGTCATGAAATTTTCTTATCCTTCAGTCTGCTCGCAGCAAGCATCCTCCAGCTGCCGTTGCTGCTCACTGCTCGTTCCAATCATTGTCTTCAGAAATCCTGATGCCAGGTGCAGTCAGTCCAAGCCCCGCAGTCTACTGCAAACCGTCACGGTCCTCTCCTTAGGCTCAGGTTCAGGTTCCTCAGCTTCAAAGGCGCTTAGCTTCCAAATTTCAACAAGATCTTCGACTGTGACCTCCTGATCATGGGCGTTTAGAAACTGAACACACATGCAGCACCGCACTTACATACTGAGTCTGGGGGCAAGCGACGTAAGTGCGGAACGATGTAACACGGGGGATTGCTGTATTACCTCTATAGAGGGTAAAAGGCCCAAAAGTCTCGTTATACAGCGGAGATGCGAAGGGTGCGGAAAGCGTTTGTAGCCCTTCTTCAGTTAGCGTCTTCTCTGTTTTGTCCAGCGCAGTATAACGAGTACATAGCGACGTTTTAGAGAAACACGCCGCTCGTCGTCGTCGTCGTCGTCGTCGTCTTCTTCTTCTTCTTCTTCTTCTTCTTCTTCTTCTCCTCCTCCTCCTCCTCCTCCTCCTCTTCCTTCTTCTTCTTCTTCTTCTTCTTCTTCCGAACCGTCGGAAAAGTCACACAAAAAGGTCGGAATAAACTCACACTTCAGCATGCGAATGGCCAGGACATTATTCAGGACACTCCCAGCGCCCGCTGAATTCTTACGATCATCACTTGCTGTGTCACCCGGGATGGCTCAGTCGGTGTAGCGACTCGTTTGAGGTTGAACGGCTTGGCACCCATCCATACCGACCGTGGGACCATCTCAACCTCCTGTACAATGGGTACCGGGCTTTTATCCCGGTACAGCGGCCGAAGCCTGGCGCTGACCGCCTAACTCATCCAGCGATGAGGTTAAAGAAGGAGTACAGCAATACCTGCTCTGTTGAGATGGCTGATTCGTGTTTACTCCGTGGCCAAGCGCTCTACATTGTGCCATAACGTGCATTAACACTCGCTCCTCGGGCGGTTATCGGCGCGACGACGACGTGTTAACACTTGGTTAGTGTTGCTATTGCCAGCATTCCACAGATGACGGCAGAAACGAGCGGCCTTGCAACCAACTTCAAACGTTTTCTCGGTCACTGATTGACCGTTGAAACCGAACAATGCTGATCTGCCTTCCAAACCGTAATCACTTCCGGGTAATTTGGGTCGAGAGAAGTGCGACCTCGCGGGGTGACGCCTGGTTCACACGTACCGGCGACATCGACACAGCTGCGTACTAATGCCTGAACTGCCTAATCACACCGCTTACAGACGTTACCCACACAAAGTAGTTATAACGCGTTCGGAACCTGATGGCACAAGGTGACGCACGGTCGGGGAAGTGAAGGGGAAAGATGCGAATGGAGTGGATAGCCAGCAGCCTTGCACTGTACGTCAGAACACGGTCTATACAATCGCTGTCCGCTGATCCGGAGTCCTCGACTGCCAGTAGTCGACTGAACTGACACCCCCGCCGATTTAAATGGACTCGTCCATTTCTCTGAAAGGCCAAATCTGGTTTCTGTGCGTGTGCCATCACGTTTCGAACGTGCTATACCATTACGTTCGTCATGACGAAGTATAAGCATAATAAAAGGTAAATCAGAGGTAAATCAGTCCCATTACAGGCCCGCGGTGCCCAGAAGGTTCCAGGAAGTTAAGGATCCCAGATTATATGACAATGGCCCAGGATAGTGGTAAGGTACAGAGAATGCCAGTTAGCAGAAGAGTCAATAAGATATTTAAATGGAATCCTTTAACAAACACACTTTTAAGCTTTTTTCATGTTTTGCTGACCGTGCAGCTCAGTATAATCCGGTGCACAGGTTGGGAGAGGACTCTCCCAACCTGTGCACCGGACGGCCACCTACAGGTGTGATGATACCAGATGCTGTATAATACAATTTGACCTCCTGATGATGAGCACAACAGTGCTCGAAATATGTAGAA